>ERZ1740070.240-NODE-240-length-38691-cov-14.573377_pt1 | contig 38691 bp, 33 predicted proteins | sample MGYA00581734_ERZ1740070 | MGnify/ENA primary metagenome ERZ1740070 (study PRJEB43018, sample SAMN04849744) | marine metagenome | isolation source: floating plastic debris | place: Pacific Ocean | collected 2008-09-01 | study: EMG produced TPA metagenomics... | reverse complement strand
AATTTTTTTGAAATCCGATCGGGAAAGTGTGTCGTAACAAGATCATACAGCCTAAGCGCGTGGAGGATCGGTCATTTCTAACTCATCAGCAGCGCCCGCAATCATGTGGTTTCGCCGCGATCTGCGCCTCGATGACAATCCAGCTTTAGGCGCAGCGGCTGCCGCAAGCGGCGGCAACGTCGTTTGCCTATACGTCCTCGAAGACATGTCAGACGGACGACGTTTTGGCGGGGCATCTAGATGGTGGCTCGATAAGTCGCTTCGTGCGTTGCAAACCAGCCTAGAAAAGATCGGTGGGAATCTGACCCTCCGCGCCGGTGACGCTAAAACTGTCCTCGACGAAGTCATCGCTGAATCTGGTGCAAATGCCGTATTCTGGAACCGGCGCTACGAACAGCCGGGTCGCGATATAGATGCTGGCATCAAGACCCATCTGAAAGACAGTGGAGTTACTGCAGAAAGCTTCAACGGAACCGTGCTCACCGAGCCATGGACCCAAAAGACTGGGTCTGGCGGTTATTACAAAGTCTACTCGCCTTATTGGCGCGCGGTTCAGTCCAAGTATGAATTGCCGCAAGCCGTTCCTGCGCCGTCCAAGCTTCATAGCCCCTCTATAAATTCCGATCGATTGGACGATTGGAACCTGCATCCGTCCAAGCCGGATTGGTCGACAGGGTTTGATGACCGCTGGGCGCCTGGCGAATCTGGCGCGAAAGCGCGGCTCTTAAATTTCCTCAGCGAGTCTGTGTCGGATTATAAAGACGATCGCAATCGTCCTGACCTCGAAGACGGCACTTCTGGCCTGTCCCCGCATTTGGCCTTTGGTGAAATCTCTCCCACGCAAATCTGGCGGGCGACCAAGTCAAAAATGGATACTGGAGATGTGAACCAGAAAGGCGCGCATCACTTTCTATCCGAGGTCGTTTGGCGCGATTTTGCTTACGTCTTATTGTATCACAACCCCCAGCTCGCCACAGAGAATTTCAAATCCACATTTGATTTGATGCCTTGGCGCGAGGACGATGCGAATCTAGCCGCCTGGCAAAGAGGACTGACGGGCTACCCGATCGTTGACGCAGGCATGCGCCAGCTTTGGCATACTGGCTGGATGCACAATCGCGTACGCATGATCGTCGCCAGCTTTTTGACCAAGCACCTTTTGATTCACTGGCGCCATGGCGAAGACTGGTTCTGGGACACACTCGTTGATGCAGATCCCGCCTCGAACAGCGCAAGCTGGCAGTGGACAGCTGGCTCAGGCGCTGATGCCGTGCCTTATTTCCGAGTATTCAATCCAATCACCCAAGGTGAGAAGTTTGACGAAAGCGGAGACTATGTTCGCAAGTGGTGCCCTGAACTCGCCCGCTTGCCGCGCAAACATCTCTATCAGCCATGGGAAGCTGGACCACTGATCCTGCACGAAGCCGGGATCAAGCTAGGTGAAACGTATCCCAACCCAATTGTAGATCACAAAACCGGGCGCCAGCGCGCACTCGACGCCTATGAGACCCTCAAAGAAAGACGAGACGCTGCATGAAACGGATAGCCATTATCGGATCGGGGATTTCGGGGCTCGGCGCTGCCTACGCGCTGAAAGACACCGCGGACATCACTGTCTATGAGGCAAATGACCGAGCGGGCGGACACGCCCATACCATGGATGTCGATTATGACGGCACGCCGATCAGCGTAGATGTAGGCTTCATCGTTTACAACGCGCTAAACTATCCGAACCTGATTGGCTTCTTTGATGCACTGGGCGTTGAAACCGAGGCGAGCGATATGAGTTTTGCCGTGTCCAACCCCGATGGCTATGAGTGGGCTTCGACGCTGAACGGTATTTTTGCGCAGCGCCGGAACTTTTTCCGTCCGAAATTCCATCGCTTCTGGCGTACGATTTTGAAGTTTAACGACCTTGCCCGCGAAGAGCTCCATGCTGGAAAAATCCAGGATGTCTCGCTTGGTTCATGGCTCAGCAAGCATGGTTTTGATCAGGACTTCTTGGACAATTACATTCTGCCCATGGGTGGCGCGATATGGTCGACGCCAGAAGCTGAAATGATGGACTACCCGGCGATCAGCTTTTTCCAATTCTTCGAGAACCATCGTCTGATGCACAAAGAACGCCCAAAGTGGCGGACCGTCACCGGAGGTTCGCGCAACTATGTATCTAAAGTCGCTGGTCTATTGGGTGATCGGCTTAAGCTCGGCACCGCCATTCAGTCGATACGCCCATTCGGAGACAAGGTTCGTGTTGATCTGAACAATGGCCCAACATCGGTCTATGACGATGTGATCCTCGCGATCCATTCCGATGCGGCACTGGATCTGCTCGACCCAGGTTTTGAGAGTAAGAACTTCCTCCTCCGCTCAATCCGCTATCGGCCAAACACAATCTATCTCCACCGCGATGAAAGCCTCATGCCGAAGAAGAAAGCAGCCTGGGCGAGCTGGAATGTGATCAAACAGAGCACGCCGGAAATGTGCCTCACGTATTGGATGAACCGGCTGCAAAACTTGCCGGACGAAAAGCCTCTATTCGTGACGCTTAATCCTGAGACGCCGCCAGCCGCAGACCTCACTTTTGCGACCATGGAGAAAGCCCACCCGCAGTTTGATGGCCCCGCTGAAGCGGCCGTCCGGGCCTTAAAACGTGAGCAAGGCCAAGACAAAATCTGGCTGGCTGGCGCCTGGATGGGAAGCGGCTTCCATGAAGATGGCCTCAAGTCTGGCCTTTCTTGCGCTTTGTCGCTCGGTGGTCAGGTGCCATGGACGCCTGAAGGTGTCGAAATCTCGTCTGCCATGACGAACGCTCCAAAAACTGATAAAATCGCGCTTGGAGCCCTTTAATCGTGACGGAGCAAGCCGCCCTTCAAATCCTCAGAGGACATACCGTTCACCAACGGTCGATTCCGTTTGTGCACCGGTTTAAGTATGGGTTGGCCTTGATTGATCTCGACGTCGATCGCTTGGACGAAGTGGACAAACAATCAGCTTGTTTCTCCGTTGATCGGTCCGGCCTGTTCTCGTTCAATCGCAAGGATCATGGGGCCCGCCAGGATGCACCGCTCCGCCCCTGGGCCGAAGCTCAATTTGAAGATGCAGGCGTTCAGCTTGAGGGCGGCGTCATACGACTAGTCACCTTCCCGCGGCACGCATTTTACAAGTTTGCGCCGATATCGCTGTGGCTCGGCCACGGACCTGACGGCGCGCTCAGAGGGATCCTCTACGAGGTCAATAATACATTCGGCGAGACCCATACCTATGTCGCCGCCACGCCAGAAACGTCTCGCCATCGACATGGAACGGATAAAGCCTTCCACGTCTCCCCGTTCTTCGATGTCTCAGGCACTTACGAGTTCACGCTTAAACGAACAGACGATCAGTTGAGCCTTGTCGTGGCGACCAAGACAGAAAACGGCCAGTCTCACGTTGCGACGATCTCAGCCAAGACAATTCCAGCCACGAGCGCCGCTTTCATTGGCGTCGCCCTGACCAAGCCATTTTCGACCTTGGGCGTTACGTTTGCGATCCACTGGCAAGCGCTGAAGCTTTGGCTGAAGGGCGCAAAATATCATTCAAAACCAAAGCAGTCATCTGTGCGTACAACGATTGCAACATCAAGAAGTGCTGCCCCGAAAACAGCACCAATTCCGGAGACGACGGCATGAGCTTCACCACCCTAGATCACGACATTGAACAGCAGTCCAACCTCATCCATGCCTCGGCTGAGACGCTGCGAAGGCTCGCGGGTGTTCCTGCTGGATTTAGATTGGCGGGAATGATGGTGCTGCGGGCGAAGCGGGGAACCATTCGATTTGACTTACCAGACGGGCGTCGGGTTCTGTTTGACCATGGCGAACCAGGCCCGAATGCCGTCGTCGAAGTACACAATTATGATTTCGCCAAGCGCGCGATCGCTGGCGGCGATGTTGGTTTTGCTGAAAGCTATATGGACCAGGAATGGTCGACGCCTGACCTCACATCAGTCCTCGAATTCTTCTCAGAGAATTTCGAAGCGGCTGGTCAATTGGCCGTAGGCGGTTTCATGGTGCGCATGACGAATATGGTGCGCCACGTCTTCAATCGAAACTCAAAGGCCGGATCGAAGCGCAATATTGAAGCCCATTATGATCTTGGAAATGAATTTTACGAGCTTTGGCTCGACGAAACGATGACTTACTCATCAGCCCTCTACTCCGACCCGAATTTCAACTTGGTCCAAGCGCAAAACGCTAAGTATGAGCGCATCGTTGAGGAGCTGAACTTGTCACAAAACAGTTCCGTGCTCGAGATTGGATGTGGATGGGGCGGCTTCGCAGAGTATGCTGCCAAAGAGCGCGGCGCGAATGTGACCTGCCTGACCATCTCGCCATCGCAGCGCGAATGGGCGCTGAAGCGCATTCAACGCGAAGGATTGGGTGAGAAAGTCAAAATTCGCTTAGAAGATTATCGCGACCATGAAGGGAAATATGATGGCATCGCGTCTATCGAGATGTTTGAAGCGGTCGGAGAAAGCTACTGGCCGAGCTATTTCTCAAAAGTCTCTGAGAGCTTGAATGCCGGCGCAAAAGCGGCGCTACAGATCATTACGATCCAGGACTCGCTGTTCCCGCGCTATCGGAAGCGCGCGGACTTTATCCAGCGCTACATCTTTCCAGGCGGTATGCTACCGAGCGAACTCGCGCTTCGCGAGCAGGTCATGGATGCCGGGCTGCAAATTGAGCAAACCCACTATTTTGGACCAGACTATGCCAAGACACTGCGCATCTGGGCAAAGGCGTTTGAAGAAAAATGGGGCCAGATTGCACCGCTCGGCTTCGACGAACGCTTCCGCCGCATGTGGCGCTTCTATCTCAGCTATTGCGAGGCGGGATTCGACAATGGCCGCATCAATGTCGGCCACTTCACGCTCCGCAACGCCTAAACAAGGCGCACAAACGTCATACCTTTATCTGCGTAACTTGGCTCGAAATGGGATCAGTTCTTAGAAAGCTGTCGCCTGACGAGACAGTCGCCAGTAAAAAGCGCGTCGCGGACCCAACCTCAGCTATGACTATTAGGCTTGAGCCTCTGGTCGCTAGTAGAATTTGTTCAAGACATACTCGATGTCTTGGCCGCGCACTTCGAAGGCCAGTTTCACCCAACGCGATTGATTATCGTACCAAAGGTCAACTGTGAGGTCTGATTTCAGGCGATAGTGCGTGGTCTCTAGGTCCTGTCCATCCACTGTAACCAAGGCCTCACCGAGGTTTTCAACGTCGATGTCCAAGACTTCGCCGGTTTCCGTCGACAGCATTTGCTCTTGATAGACTTGCAATCTGTTCCAATGGCTCGATGGGATCGTCGTTAGCGGCAAGGCGCCATCGAACTCAGTGCTGTCAACAACGAGCTGCGAGTCGACAGTTTCAGCCGAAACCTCTCCTTTGCGCCCATCATTGTTGGATTTGCCATTAAGACCGACGAGTTGGCCATCGATCCAATTCTCAACGCTGTCCAAACGATAGCGGAAGGCCGTGATCGGTCCGAACTTCACTTGCAAGTCGACATCCGTCGTAACGGTCAGCTCGCCATCATCATTACGATCGAAGGAGAGTTTATGGGTTCCGAACGGCTTGCCTTTTCGCAGCACCGTAAAGTCGATCACAGCACCATCAGTGGCAATCCAAGGCGCAGGCATAGATGTCAGCTCTGCTGTTTCCTCGGCCTGCGCGCCAAATGCGATAAAGGCCCCCAAAATGCCCGCAATCGCAAATCGTTTCATTAGCTCAGTCTCCAAAAGGACAACGCATCTTGCGCCACATAACAAATACACATGTCGTTCCCATGCGCTGCCGGGCGATGGCGAACGCCTGGTCGTCCGAGAACGAGGTCGCCGCGTTGATAAACGCCGTGACCATCTTCGAACTGCCCCTCCAAAACGACCGTTGCTTCAAGCGCGGAATGACTGTGCTCTGGGGCCGCCTGACCGGGATCAAGGCGCATAAGCTTGCCCTTACCCTTGCCGCGTTTGGCATAGTGGACGCCAGAGAGCCCCTTTTTCCAAGGCACCGTTTCGAAATCGCCGCGCGCTAGCTCAAGCGCCTCTGGCAAGCATTCATGCTCTAGAGCACGCGCTTCATTCGCCCATAGGCCGATCGAATCGCGTGTCGACTGCCAAATATTTGCAGTCGTTTTTCCTGTTTCGGACAGGAGAATATGCAGCTCAGCAGCGAGCGCCATCTCGTTAGAAAGGGCTCCGCTCGCATGATCGAGCATAAAAGCGTGATAAGCGTCAGAATTCATTCAGCAAAACTCATAAGTCTGTTCTATAGCGTTCTACGCAACTCGTTCCCATTTGGATCACCGAACCCCAGTTGAATTACTGCAGCGCAAAGCCTAGCGTGACGCAGCACCAGAAAAGGCCAAACATGACCATCACGAACTCTGTCTTAGACTTGATCGGAAACACGCCTCTAATGAGGCTAAATCGGCTCTCTGAAGAGACGGGATGCGAAATCCTCGGCAAGTGCGAGTTTCTCAATCCAGGCCAGTCGGTCAAAGATCGCCCTGCCCTCGGTATGGTGCGCGATGCAGAAGCTTCCGGACGCCTCAAACCTGGCGGCACAATTGTAGAAGGAACAGCAGGAAATACCGGGATCGGTCTCGCCATGGTCGGCGCCGCGCTCGGCTATAAAGTCGTCATCGTAATGCCGCGCACCCAATCGAAAGAAAAGAAAGACGCCGTCCGCAATCTCGGCGCGAAGCTTGTGGAAGTTGACGCTGTCCCGTATTCAAATCCCAACCATTATGCGCGCTACTCAGGACGTTTGGCTGAAGAACTCAACGCGTCTGAAGCAAATGGCGCGATCTGGGCCAACCAGTTCGACAATCAGGCAAACCGCAAAGCGCATTATGAGACAATGGGTCCTGAAATTTGGGACCAAACTGGCGGCAAAGTCGACGGCTTTATCTGCGCGGTTGGCTCTGGCGGAACGCTGGCCGGAACCGCAATGGCCCTGCGAGAGAAATCAGAAGGTCGCGTCAAAATTGGAATCGCCGACCCGGGTGGCGCGGCGCTTTATGAGTACTATAAGAATGGAGAACTCAAAGCCGAAGGGACCTCAATGACTGAGGGAATCGGACAAGGCCGAATTACTGGAAACTTGGAAGACCTCACCGTCGACTATGCGTACCGAGTCCATGACAGCGAAGCGCTCAACATCTTGTTCGATCTGATCGAACATGAAGGCCTATCACTCGGCGGCTCAGCTGGCGTCAATCTCGCCGGAGCGGTGAAGCTCGCGAAAGATATGGGACCTGGCCACACAATCGTGACGATCCTGTGCGACTATGGAAATCGATACCAGGACAAATTGTTCAATCCAGAATTCCTCCGCTCCAAAGATCTGCCTGTGCCCGCTTGGTTGGAAAACTAGTACATGAGCGGCCGCGATCCTCTCATTTCTGCGGGATGGCTGAAGGAGCATCTCGCGTCTCCAGACGTGTCTGTGCTGGATGCAACATGGGTCCCGCCATTCTTAAAGGATCGGCCAAATGGCAAGGCCTGCTATCAAAGCGGGCACATCCCAGGCGCCAGTTATTTCGATATCGACGACATCTCCGATGCGGAATCAGGCTTGAAGCACATGCTGCCCCCTGCAAACGTTTTCGCCGCCAAGATCAGTGCGCTTGGCGTCTCCAACGCGTCGCGTGTAGTGGTCTATGACAGCAATTCATTTTTCGCCTCGGCCCGCGCTTGGTGGATGTTCCGCGCAATGGGGCATGAGCAGGTCTATGTCTTGGATGGCGGGCTTGCGGCCTGGCAAGCGGTTGGCGGCACCCTAGAGACTGAACCAAACATACCAAAGCCTCAGTCGTTCACGGCAACGCTTCGCCCTGAGCTGGTTCGCGATCAGACCGCGATGCGGGATCATATCGGACAGGCCGACGTCAAAATCCTCGACGCGCGAGCCCAGGGGCGTTTTGACGGTACAAGTCCTGAGCCCCGCCCTGATCTGCCGTCCGGCCACATGCCTGGCAGTTATTGCGTCCCAGCGACTGCATTGCTCTCTGACACCGGCACGATGCTTTCTAAAGCCGAGCTTGAACCCATCCTTGGCCCTTTTGTTGAGTCTCAGATCGTAACGTCTTGCGGATCAGGCGTTTCAGCCCCCGTTATCTCGCTCGCACTAGCCCGTGCTGGAAACTGGGACGCCGCACTTTACGACGGCTCCTGGAGCGAGTGGGCTGCAGACGCTAACAACCCGATCGCGACGGCATCATGAAAGACGAAACAAAGATCATTCACACGCGTTCTGATCGCGGCCCCGTCAAAACGGTGAATCCTCCAGTTGAGCGGGGCTCGACTGTGCTGCTGCCGACCCGTGAGATCTTGTATGGTGATGGTAAGGTCTATGGTCGGATGGGCCTCACCGTACACCGCGAGCTGGAAGCGGCGCTGTGTTTGTTAGAAAATGCCGAACACTGCCGTCTGACGTCCAATGGCTTGCAATCCATTGCCCTTGCAGTTGGGGCCGTCCTCGAGACGGGCGATCACATCCTCATTCCCGACTGCGCTTACGGCCCAAGCCGAAGGTTCTGCACACGCCGTCTCGCGGCCATGGGGATTACGTCCACGCGCTTCAATCCGACGCTTGGCGAAAAGATCGAAGACCTTGTTCAGGACAATACCAAGGCGATTTTGATCGAGTCCCCAGGCTCCCTAACGATGGATATCATTGATGCCCCGGCTCTGGTGAAAGTCGCCAAAGCGCGCGGGCTCCTAACCCTGTTTGACAATACGTGGGGCGCGGGGGTCGCGATACGGCCGCTTGAACTTGGCGTCGATGTTGTGATGCAAGCGCTGACCAAGTATCCTGTCGGCCACGCCGATGCGCTCGGCGGCGCGGTGCTCACCAATAATGCGCGTCTTGCTAACAAAATAGCTATGTGCAGCGAAGATTGGGGTATCAGCCTCAGCCCCGATGACGCCTATGCTGGACTCCGAGGCCTGCGCAGCCTCCACCTCCGCCTCAAACAGCATGAAGACAGCGGATATAGAATTGCCCGATGGCTTGCGAACCGCCCTGAAGTGGACTGCGTGCTTCATCCTGGTCTCGAAAGCCATCCTGATCACGCACTCTGGAAACGGGATTTCTCTGGGGCAAATGGCTTGTTCTCTCTGACTTTGAAAGAGACGAGCAACAACAATCTCGACAAATTCCTAGAAGCCATGAAACTGTTCGGGATGGGCTTTTCCTGGGGCGGGTATGAGAGCCTGCTCATCCCATGCGATGATCAGCTCGACCGTATTGAGGGCGACCGAATTCATGACCGGGCCGGACCTCTATTGCGGGTCCATGTTGGCCTTGAAGACCCTGAAGATTTGATCGCAGACTTGGACCAGGCCTTCGCAGCAATGCGCGCTTAGCGGACCTGCCCGCGCACTTGGCCTTGGTGAAGCGCGCAGATGAGTGTGAACAAGCGCCGCGCGGTGTCAAAATCCACCTTCACTTTGCCCTCAAGACGCTCAGCAACGAGGTCTGAACCCTCATTGTGGATCCCCCGACGGGCCATATCGATGGCTTCGATCTGATGCGGCGTCGAGCTGCGGATCGCGTCGTAGTAGCTTTCGCAAATCATGAAATAGTCGCGAATGACACCGCGAAACGGAGTCATCGATAGCAGAAAGACATGTACCGGGTCGCCTTGCTCTGTCTTGATTTCAAAGACGAGTTTCCGCTCTTGCATTGAGAGCTTCAGACCGTAGGGGCCATCATCCTTGCCTTCGACTTCGAAACTATTCTCTTCGAGCAGGTCAAAGATCGCGACGCGCCGCTCATGCTCGGCATCCGGACCGGACGCGGCGAGCGTTGCATCATCAATATCCACGCTGACCAGTCGGTTTTCGGACATTGTCGTCTTTCGTGCCTTAGCTTTTATTCGTCCGGATCGAAACCGACCGCGCGTGAGCTGGCAAACCTTCTGCCTCTGCGAGGCGGAGTGCTGCCGGTGCCAGTGCGGCGAATCCTTTCGGACCGGCCTTTTGTACACTCATTCTTTTTAGAAAGTCATACAAACCGAGCCCAGAACTAAATCGCGCGGCTCGGCTGGTTGGCAAAACGTGATTAGATCCAGTGACGTAGTCACCCAAAGCTTCTGGAGTATGATGTCCCAAAAAGACAGCGCCAGCATGTTTAATCTGTGGGAGCAGCGCGTCGGGATCTGCGATAGCCAACTCCAAATGTTCAGCTGCAATCTCATTTGCCACGTCCGCCGCCTGATTCAATGAACGCGTCACAATAAACGCACCATGCGTATCCCACGCGATCCGAGCGCGCGCTTCCGTTGCGAGCGATTTCAACTGGCTTTCCACAGCCTCTTCCACAGACTTAGCCACAGCTTCGTCCGTGGTGATCAGGATCGATTGCGAACTTGCATCGTGCTCTGACTGGCTGAGCAAGTCCGCCGCGATCCAAGCTGGATTGGCGGTTTCGTCAGCAATCACAAGGACCTCGGACGGGCCAGCAATCGTGTCGATACCAACTTTTCCAAACACCTGGCGCTTGGCTTCGGCAACATAAGCATTTCCAGGCCCGACAATTTTGTCCACAGCCTTTAGCCGTCCAGCCCCAAAGGCCAAACCCGCGACAGCTTGCGCGCCGCCAACCGGATAAAACTCATCGACGTCTGCTTTCAAAGCCGCATAGGCCACTGCAGGAGCCAATTGCCCTTTTGGTGCCGGCGCGACCATGACAACACGCTCAACGCCCGCTATCTTGGCAGGAACTGCATTCATCAGGACCGAGCTCGGATATGAAGCCAGTCCGCCAGGGACATAGACGCCAACACTGTCCAGCGCCGTCCAGCGCCATCCAAGCTGCACCCCAGCATCATCCGTAAATTGGTGATCCTCCGGCCGCTGTTTCTCGTGATAGGCGGCAATCCGGCCTGCAGCGAAATCAACTGCCTCCTTAAGGTCGTCCGGACACGCATGCGCGAGGCGGTGCAGATCAACATTGTCTGATTGAAGTGTGGTGGGGTCTAGGACCAATTCGTCGAACTTGGCCGTATAGCGCGCAACAGCTTCGCCGCCATTTTTGCGCACATCAGCCAGCACATCACGGACCGTTTCGGCAACGTCTTCGACGGCGCCGCGTGGCTCTGCAAGAAATGCTGAAAATTCAGATTCAAAGCTCGCTTTGCGAGCATCAAATGTGCGGGCCATGCCTATCGCCGTTTCTTATCATGATCCGGGCGCTGCCGGGTCGTCCACTCATACGCGCTGTCGAGCAAAGTGGCATCAATGGCTTCAACTTCAAGCGCGAGCTCACCATCGCCAGAGAATAAGATCGAAATCGTTCCTCCAGGCGGCTCGGCAGCTGGATCGAAAGACACGGACAGAATCGACAGAACAAGATCGGGATCGGCTTTGGTGATCGCGCGGGTTTTCACGCCCAGAACACCATCAATCGCGAGCAAAGCACGCACACGGCCCTGAGGACCACGCTTTGATTTCGAATCTTCCCACTGGAACCGGTTCACTTCGAGCGTGAAGCGACGTCGTTTGCTATCATATTTGAGGTTTTCGGCTTTCAAAACAGAGTCTTGGACAGCGCTGGAAATCACTTCCAAGTCAGCCGTCTCTTCTGCGATCAATCGCAATGCCCTGCCCTCAGCCATATATGCCTCTATTCTCCGTCGACGCGCTCAATCAGAGCGCCGCATCCAGAGAGTTTCTCTTCCAAACGTTCAAAACCACGATCTAAATGATAGATCCGGTTCACCTGTGTCTCACCTTCGGCAGCGAGTCCAGCGATGACGAGTGAGACAGAGGCGCGCAAGTCCGTCGCCATGACAGGCGCACCGCGCAGCTGTTTCACACCTTGAACAATCGCTTCTTTGCCGCGCACCTGAATATCGGCGCCCAAACGTGACAATTCCGGCGCGTGCATGAAGCGATTTTCGAAGATATTCTCGCGAATCACACTGGTCCCGTCCGCAATCGACATCAGCGCCATGAACTGCGCCTGCAGGTCCGTCGGAAATCCCGGATGCGGCTGTGTGTCGACATTGATCGCTTGCAAGGCTGATCCATTGCGTTGAACGCGAATGGTTCCTGCGTCAGCATCAGTTTCGACCGTAACGCCGCACCGCAACATGGCATCGATCATCGCTCCGAGCGCTTTGACCGGTGCGCCCTCAAGCGTCACATCACCGCCCGCCGCCGCAGCGGCCATTGCATAGGTTCCGGTCTCAATCCTGTCCGGCATCACCGAGTGCTGCGTCCCGGAGAGCAAGTCCACGCCTTCGATCATTACGGTTGCAGTTCCCGCACCGCTGACTTTCGCACCCATTTTGTTGAGACAGTCTGCGAGGTCAGCAATTTCCGGCTCTCGCGCAGCGTTCTCAAGCACCGTTTCGCCTTTTGCCAGCGTTGCAGCCAACATCGCATGCTCAGTCGCGCCCACTGAAACAAACGGAAACACGACTTTTGCGCCCTTCAGCCCGTGAATCGCGGCCGCTTTTACATAGCCTGCCTCAACCTTCAGGTCCGCGCCGAGCGCTTCCAAGGCGTTTAAATGCAAATCAACGGGGCGCGCTCCAATCGCACACCCGCCCGGTAGCGAAACTGTCGCATGACCTTCCCGCGCAAGCATCGGCCCGAGCACGTTGAAACTTGCCCGCATCTTTCGCACTTGATCATAAGGCGCAATCGTTGAAGTCAGCTCAGCAGCGTTGAGCCGGCACTCATTGTCCCCTTTCGGCCAATACACCTCGACGCCGAGGCTCGCCAATAGCTGGCTCAAGAATCGGGTATCAGCCAAGTTCGGCATATTGGTCAGCGTCAGGGGTTCTCTTGTAAGGAGCGACGCCGCCATCAGTTTCAACGCAGAATTTTTTGCACCGGAAATCGGGATCGTGCCGTTAAGCGTCTGCCCGCCCGTAATTTTCAAACTGTCCATAATGCGTTTCTATACCGGGCCGGACGGCGAACGAAAGGCGCAATTGCGGCAGCTTCGCAGCGTATCCGCAATAGGCTTTGACAAATTATCGATTATCGATATATGTAAAGTCATGACAGCAAGATCTTTTGGCTTTGAACCCGGCGACGTTGTTGCGATTCCCTTTGGCATTGGCCTCTCACACTATGGCCTTGTGACTGCCGCTGGCACCGTCATCTCAAACTCGCGAAAGCATGGCGGCGTCGTTGAGCAAAGTTTCCATGACTTCGCGAATGGCAAGCGTGTGCGTCTCTGTGAACGAACAGATGCAGTGCGCGGCAGCGCCGCAGTGGCCCGCGCTCGCCGCGCGAAAGGGCGCGCCTATAGTTTGAACGAATCAAACTGCGCCCACTTCACCCGTTGGAGCCACCGGCAGAAACCCACGTCGATCCAAGTTGCATCGGCAACCGTACGCTCACTCGCGGACATGGTGTTTGGGTATAAGCGCTAGCGCTATGTATCAGATTTTGGTGTGTCCGGTTTTGTCGGCGGTTGCGCCTTTCGCGAGGCCGCTTTTCGACGCTTGAGATTGTCCCGCAGCGCCGACTTCAAGCGCGCATCACGTTCCGGGGTCTTGGTTTTATCAGCCATGATTGCAGTCTTTATCCAGAAACCATCTTTTCTTCTGTTCTAGCTTAAGCTAATCCCCGGCAACACAAAAGGCCGCGGTAGCTCAGTGGTAGAGCGCATCATTGGTAATGATGAGGTCGGGAGTTCAATTCTCCCTCGCGGCACCAGTTCTACGCCCCAACTCCCGCAAGCCATAAGACAGCCGAGATCGATAGGATTGATCCGATCGTCTGGAACGCGATCAAGTTCGCAGCGAGTGCGGCGTCGGCACCGAGTTGGCGGGCGAGGATGGTTCCATTTACGGCTGTTGGGACGGCAGTCGCGATCAGAATGACATATAAGATCTCGCCGGATAGTCCGAGGGAGATCGCAATCACGCCGGCGATCAGCGGTAATCCAGCCAACCGTACGCCGGACCATATCGTCACGCTTACCATTGAGGATCCGCGCCCTTTTAGATCAATGGCGGCTCCAGTGGTCAGAAGGCCGAGCGCGATCGTGGCCTGAGCGAGCAGATCTAGGATCTCAAACGCCTGAGCCGGCAGGGGCAGACTTGTCAGGTTCAAGCCGATCCCAATCACACAAGCCAGCACCAGTGGGTTCACCGCGAGTTGTTTCAACATTTGCACTGGCTTCACGGCTTCATTTGAAAAATGCATGAGCGCCGATACCGACAAAATGTTGGCCGTCGGGATCATCACTGCTGCACTTACCGCCACCAAAGCCAAGCCCTGCGCCCCAAATAAATCTTGCGCCAAGGCCAGCGCAATAAATGTGTTCCACCGAGCGGCTGACTGAACATAAACACCGATCCGATCTCGCGAGGTGCGCAGCATAGCCGCAGCGATGATTGTGGACAGGGATAGTAAAAGCTGCGCGCCGATCAATGCTGTTGGGAGGCGCCAATCGATCCCAGTAAAGTCGGCGACTGCCAGCTTGCTGACAATCAAAGCCGGAAACAAGACGAAGTAGGTGATACGCTCAAGCCCGATCCAACCCTCGCGGCTGAGCAGATTGAGCGAAGCTGAGACTTTGCCCAGCAATAGTATGGCCGCAATCGGAAGAAGTGCTGCGAGAACAGTTGCCATCGTGGCGATCCTTAGACGGTTTTGCTGAGCGCCTTGTCATGCAAATTGTGTGATGTCGAGGTTGACGCAGAGGTCGCGACCTATCTCGGTTTTGGGGCGACCTCTTGCGAATAAGTCATTGATATCTGCGCCAGCCTCGCGATAGGCATGGCTATGACCGATACCGCAACCGTCACCGACCTTCTCGCCAAGCTGATCAGTTTCGACACGACCTCGCGAAATTCTAACCTGGACTTGATCTCATGGGTCGAAGAACAGCTCATACCGCTTGGGTTCGAGTGTCGCCGGATCGAGAACAGCGCGGGCGATAAATCTAATCTTTGGTCGCGCATTGGCCCGGATATCCCGGGAGGACTGGTCATGTCAGGCCATTCGGATGTGGTGCCGGTGGACGGGCAGCCTTGGGACACAGACCCGTTTGATATGACCGAGATTGACGGCCGCCTGTTCGGGCGAGGCACGTGCGACATGAAAGGATTTCTCGCGCTCTGCCTGGCATTCGCTCCGAAGTTCGCAGCGTTCAACCTCAAAAAGCCGATCCATTTCGCGTTCTCGTATGACGAAGAAGTTGGCTGCCAAGGCGCGCCACTGATGATCGATGACATGGTACAACGCGGTGCGCGGCCTGATGCTGTTTGGGTCGGAGAGCCAACGCTCTGGCAAGTCGTGTCGGGGCATAAGGGCATCATGCTGACCAAGGTTGTCGTGACGGGGCGCGAAGCCCATTCGAGCCTGCCGCATTTGGGTGTTTCAGCAAATGGAGAGGCCGTCGATCTCATGGCGCTGCTGCGTGAGATTGAGAGAGACCTAACTGTGAATGCAGATCCTGACTCGCCGTTTGATCCACCCTACCCGACGCTCAGTATTGGCGAGCTACACGGCGGGACCGCGACCAATATCTTGGCCCGCGAATGCGAGTTTCATTTCGATTTACGCTGCCCTCCAGGCTATAACCCGGACGAAATCTTAGAGCCCTTCCTCGAGGCCGCGGCAAAGAAGGATGCGGCGCTTAAACAACGCTATCCTGAGTGTGGGGTTGAAGTCACGAAATACACGGATGTTCCAGGGCTCGCACCGGGCGAGAACAATGCCGCTGAATCCCTCGTCAGGGCGCTGACCGGCGACAATGCGTTGCGTGCGGTCGCTTATGCGACAGAAGCGGGCCAGTTTCATCAGGCGGGTATGCCTGCGGTCGTCTGTGGGCCTGGTTCAATTGATCAGGCCCACAAGCCGAACGAGTTTGTCGCAAAAGCGCAGCTCGCAGAGGGCGTGAAAGTCTTTGAAGACCTTATCGCCTATCTGCAGTCTGTTTAGCCTCAGTCGAAGCCTTTCATGTCTTCCAATTCGACGCCTTTCGTCTCGTGCACGAAGCGCGAAACGAAGAAGATCGAAACCACCGCGCCGAGGAAGTAGAACGAGTAAGCCCCTCCCAACGAAATGGTGGCGAGCAGGATTGGGAAGGTCAACGTGACGCCGAAATTGGCGAACCACTGGAAAAACCCACTAACGCCAAGGCCAGATCCGCGGATTTGGTTCGGGAACATCTCGCCCAGCATCACCCACATGACTGGACCCCAGGACAAGTTGAACATCGCCGCGTAGGCAACGCCGGAGAACAATGCCAGCGGCCCCCAGAAGCCTGGTAAGACCAGGTCGCCTGCGTCATTCGTCGTTGCGTTGAAGAAGCAAATCATCATCGTTCCGAGCGTGACAGCCATACCAATCGATCCGATGATCAGAAGTGGCTTTCGACCAACTTTATCGATCACGGATAGCGCGACCAAAACAGCACCAATACTGACCACGCCCATGATGACATTGATGAGAAGCGCATTGTCTTCGGTGAACCCGACGGACTGCCAAAGCACGGCGCCATAATAGAAGACGACATTGATGCCGACGAGCTGCTGGAACACCGCAAGACCAATTCCGACCCACACGATTGGGCGAACTTTGCCATTGTCGAAAAGATCCGCTAGGCGCGGCTTATGGTCCGTCGCAATTGAGGATTTGATTTCTCCGAGTTTGCGTGTTCCAGACCCCTCTCCAAACAGACGAGACAAGACCGTTTGAGCTTCGTCATCGCGGTCCTTAATGACCAAGAAACGCGGGCTTTCTGGGATGAGGAACAGCGCGAAGAAGAAGATCGCTGCTGGGACCATTTCAATCCAGAACATCCAGCGCCAGGCTTCGAACCCGAGCCAAAACTCGCTGACAGACGAGCCAGCCGCACCCGCCACCACATAGTTGCTCATAAAGGCCGCCGTAAGACCGACAATAATCGCGACCTGCTGGATGCTTGAGAGACGGCCGCGAATGTTCGCCGGCGTAATCTCGCTGATGTATGCTGGCGCCAAGACGCTCGCGGCCCCAACCGCCAAGCCGCCAAGGATACGATAGACGACGAATTCTGCCGCGCCTGTCGCGACCCCTGACCCCCAGGCGCTGATAAAGAAACAGACCGCCGCGACGATGAGCACGGTTCGACGACCAAAAATGTCGGCGGTTCGTCCGGCAACCATCGCACCCACGGCACAGCCGATTAGCATGGACGCAACACTGAACGAGACCGCCCATTCCCCGCCTTCAAATTCTGTCCGCAGACCATCAATTGTTCCGTTGATGACGCCGCTATCAAACCCAAACAGAAAGCCACCGATGGTAGCGATAACACTGATGAGAATGATTTGAGATAGGTTGGCTGTTTCAACCGTACTTGCTTCTGAAGAGTCCATATGTCCGCCCTCCCAGCGCGGATGTGATTTCTGGGCCGTTCCGCGATGAGGCTCACCCTCTTTCATTGACAGCGGAATGGATATTAAGAGTTTGCGTAACACACGCCCGAACAAAATGATAGCGCTATCAATTTTTGCTGCTATAAGACTCAGACGCCGTCGCAAAACGGCAACCAAACAATATGAGCGGACCTCAAAGTCTGCCGATCGCGCTTCTTCAATGAGCGCAGAACTTGGGAGGATTTAGGTGAGCGGGTGCCCCCGTTACCGAAGCTGTACATCCTCAAAACATAGCCTCGCGTCTCATTGTGAGATGCCAACACGAACACCGATCCGGGAGCTAACGCTTGAAACTCAAACATACGACATCCGCCTCAACCCTGGCATTGGCCGCAGCCGCCCTGCTAACCGCCTGTACGAGCATCGAGACTGATCAAACTGCACCGGTCACAGCAGAGGCCGAGACTGTCACCGAAGCATCAGTTGAACCTGAAACGCCTGCTATGGACGCTAAGGAAGTGATCAACCCGGAAAACTGGCCAGTAGTCGAGACACCTCCGCTAGATCCGGCTGTTGAAGCTCAAATCACCGAAATCATGGCGAAGATGACGCTTGAGCAGAAAGTTGGCCAGGTCATCCAGGCTGACAGTGGATCGGTCACACCGGAAGAGGTCAAACAGTATCGCCTCGGGTCCGTCCTCAGCGGCGGCAACTCTGCGCCAGGGCCAGAGCCTTACGCAGATGCGCAAACATGGCTCGACGCAGCGGACGCATACTACGCAGCCTCAATCGATCCTGAAGGCGTTGAAATCGCAATCCCAGTGATCTGGGGCATTGACGCCGTTCACGGCCACGCAAACCTCAAAGGCGCGGTTGTTTTCCCGCACAATATCGGCCTCGGTGCCGCAAATAATCCCGACCTGATCGAAGAGATTTATACAGCGACCGCCAAAGAGCTTCGCGTGTCGGGACACGACTGGACTTTCGCGCCGACCCTCGCAGTGCCGCAGAATGATCGCTGGGGACGGACGTATGAGGGCTTCTCGGAAAGCCCTGACATCGTTGCCTCATATGGCGATCGCATTGTCTACGGACTGCAAGGCCGAATTGGCGATGATGACTATCTCGGCGCCGAACGGGTTCTGACAAGTGCGAAGCACTTCGTTGGCGATGGCGGCACCGCTGACGGAGTCGACCAAGGCGACGCACAGATCAGTGAAGCCGAACTGCGCGACATTCACGCTGCAGGCTATCAAACTGCGATCGCGGCGAATGCTCAAACCGTGATGGCGAGCTTCTCGGCCTGGAATGGCGAGCGGATGCACGGTCAGAAAGAGCTCCTCACCGACGTTCTTAAAGGCCGGATGAACTTTAATGGCTTTGTTGTCGGCGACTGGAACGGCCACGCGCTGATTCCAGGCTGTACGGCCACCGATTGTCCTGAATCGTTCAATGCCGGTGTCGACATGTTCATGGCACCGGACAGCTGGAAAGGTCTCTGGGAGTCAACCTATGCCCACGTGCAATCCGGCGAGATTACGATGGAACGTTTGGATGATGCAGTCCGCCGTATCCTTCGCGTCAAAATCGCAGCAGGTCTGTTTGATAGCCCACTCAACCCGAGCGCCCGGCCACTGGCTGGCGATGAGAGTATTCTCGGAAGCAGTGAACATCGCGCCATCGCGCGTCAGTCAGTTCGTGAGTCTCTCGTCCTCCTGAAGAACAATGACGGTCTCCTGCCCCTCGACCCGAGCCAAACGATCTTGGTTGTAGGCGATGGCGCAGACAATATCTCAAAAGTGGCTGGAGGCTGGACCTTGTCTTGGCAAGGCGGCGGGTATCCGAACGAAGAGTTCCCGAACGGACAAACGATCCTTTCTGGACTTTCGAAAGCGGTTAGCGAAGCAGGTGGGACGCTTCTGTTTGATGCAGACGGATCGAGCAGCGCCGACGCCGATGTCGTGATCGCGGTCTATGGCGAAGACCCTTATGCTGAGTTCCAAGGCGATGTCGCCAATATGGATTTCCAGCCAAACGGGTTCGACACAGAGCTTTTAGGTGCCTATCAGGATAAAGGCATGAAGACGGTCTCTGTCTTCCTGTCCGGTCGTCCACTTTGGACCAATCCTGAAATCAACGACTCAGACGCTTTCGTCGCGGCCTGGCTTCCAGGCAGTGAAGGCGGCGGTATCGCGGATATGCTGTTCCAAAGCGATCCGTCTTTCGACTTTACCGGTCGCCTCTCTTACTCTTGGCCGAAAGACGCCACTCAGGTTGAGTTGAACGTCCACAAAGAGCCATACGATCCGCTCTTCGCGTTCGGTTATGGCTTGTCGTATGGCGATGACGGAACGGTTAGTGCGCTGTCAGAAGATTCAGGGCTAGGTGACGCAACATCGACGAGCAAAGGTGTCTTCTTCTCAAAAGGTGAGCTTCCAGCGCCATGGGAGATCATTCGGTATGGATCGCCGGTAACCTCACTACCGTTTGAATCGGCTGGCCTGATCGTCACGGCCTATGACCGAGCCGCGCAAGAAGACTCGCTGAAGGTCGACTTCAAGACAGGCGAAGAGGACTTCATTATCGCGTCCAGCTATCCCGTCGATCTCGGTCGGGAGTCGAATGGCGCGATGGAGCTGGTGTTCCAGGCCAAGTCTTTGACGGGCGACGCAGAGATAGGTGTCGGCATGGGCTGCGACGGCGACGGCTGTGACGCCTTTATTCCAACGGCGCTGACCAGCGAATGGAGTGAGGTTCGGATCAGCCTGTCTTGCTACGCGGATCTCGGCATCAATATGTCTGTGATCAAGCGCGCTCTGATGATTTCAGGCGACGCTGGCCAGTCGGTTGGCATCTCTGATGTCGGCCTACAAGAAGACCAAGATGCCGCCCCGAACTGCGGCTAATTCTATGGGCGTCAGGATCGCGACACAAAGATCTTGGCGCCCTTCTCGCTTGGCGAGGAGTTGATGAACCCCCATTTCACCAATACATGCTTAGTTTAGCATAGGTCTTGCACCGAATTGTGAGACAGTCCGCAAAGAAATGGTAGACGCAACTTACTCATGAGCAAAAAGCAGAACGCAACAATCAAAGAGGTTGCTGAACTCGCGAACGTCTCTCAGATGACCGTATCGCGCGTATTAAACGATCAAGGCGCGGTTCGAGATAGCACCCGGAAGCGGGTCCAAGCCGCGATTCGGGAATTGAGTTATCGGCCCAATATTATGGCCCGCAACCTGGCGGGCCGTTCGGGTCTGTTCATCGGCTTGATCTATCGCAATCCAAGTTATGGCTACCTCAGCGAGTTTCTGCTCGGCGCCCTGAATTCATGCCGCGAGCATGGGCACTATTTAATCGTCGAAGAACCTCTGGTCGATGACAATATGGTCGACTTGGACCTGATCGAGAAACGATTTCTCGATACGAGTATCCAGGCATTGATTGTGGTTCCGCCTTTGTCCGATGATCCGAAACTGATCGAGACCTTGGAAAGCACCGGCATCCCATTTGTCTGCGTCAGCCCAAAATCTGACCTTTATACCGGCCCGAGTGTTCGCATGGACGATCAGGACGCGGCTAAGGATATGACGGATTATCTGATCAGCATGGGCCACGAACGTATCGCGCTGATCAAAGGCCCGCATGACCACATGTCGAGTGAGCTACGTTTAGCGGGGTTCAAAGACGCGATGTCTGAAGGTGAGCGCGAGATTGATGATGATCTGATCATCTCTGGCGACTTTACCTATGTCTCAGGCATGCAAGCGGCTCAAAAGCTGTTGTCGGACAGCAATCCGCCGACTGCGATCTTTGCCTGTAATGATGATATGGCAGCAGGTGCGATCGCCGCAGCACACCAGACCGGCTTACAGGTGCCAAATGATGTCTCAGTTGTGGGCTTCGATGACACCGCCAACGCATCAGCGATGTGGCCTCCACTTACTACCGTGCGTCAGCCAATCCGGGAAATGGCCAGCGCCGCGATCAAGATTCTCGGCCAGAGCGTCGGTAAGAATATTCCGGTACCGTTAAACGAGCCGCAGAATCAAACGCTCGAATATGAGCTGATTGTTCGCAAATCCGCCGGACCGCCTAAACAAATCGATTAAATAGATTTTCCAACATCTCCTGACGCCCAGACCGCGGCGACGGATCAATGCCCCCTGCTTCGACCTTTCTGGCGATGTCTTCGAGAGACGCGTCTTTGAGCATCCACGAACCCAGCTCGTCGTCCCAGCCTGAATAGCGTGCGGTCAGGAAATCCTCATAGGTGCCATCTGCCAAGATCGCTTCGGCCGCCAGCAACCCTCGAGCGAGCGCGTCTACGCCGCCAATATGCCCGTAGAACAGATCGGCCGCATCAATGCTCTGACGACGCACTTTCGCGTCGAAATTAAACCCGCCTGTGGTGAAACCACCATGCTTCAGGATATGCACCATGGACCGTGTGATATCGAGAGGCTCCATCCAGAACTGATCGGTATCCCAGCCATTCTGTGGGTCGCCGCGATTGGCGTCGATCGATCCGAAAATACCATGCGCAAACGCCATCGCGATTTCATGGTCCATCGGGTTGCCTGCAAGCGTCGCATGATTGGTTTCGATATTCACTTTCACATCGTCGAGCAGGTCATACCTCTGCAAGAAGCCGAACACGGTTTGGGTGTCGCGATCATATTGATGCTTCGTAGGTTCATGCGGTTTGGGCTCAATCAAGAGCGGCCCCTTGAAGCCAATCTTATGCTTGTGCTCAACCGCAAGCGATAACATCCGCCCGAGTTGATCCAGTTCGCGCTCGGTATCTGTGTTGAGCAGAGTGTCATACCCTTCACGGCCACCCCATAGGACATAGTTTTCGCCGCCAAGTCGGTGGGTCGCTTCCAAAGCCTGACGAATCTGCGTCGCCGCGCAGGCAAAGACTTCTGGATCTGGATTGGTCGCAGCACCCGCCATATATCGTGGATGGCTGAACACGTTCGCCGTGCCCCATAAGAGCTTCAGGCCTGTCCGCTCCATCTGCGCTTCGATAGGGTCGAGAATACACGCGAAATTCTCCGTATACTCAACCATGGTTTCGGCAGGGGCCATCACGTCGACATCGTGGAAGGCAAAGTATGGCCAACCTAGCCGCTCAAAGAATTCAAACGCAATCTGTAGCTTCGCCTCGGCCATCTCCTGGCCTTCGAGGGCGTGCCATGGCCGATTGAACGTCCCAGCGCCGAAGACATCGAACCCATCCCAACAGAAGGTGTGCCAGTAACAGACGGAGGGCCGTAAATGATCCTCCATCCGCTTGCCCATGACGATCCGGTCTTTGTCATAATATTGATAGGCCAGCGGATTGGTGCTGTCCGGTCCCTCGAACGCAATCTTGCCAATGCCGTCGTAGAAACTGGTCGTGTCAAACATGTATTGCGTCCTTTAGAGTAAGTCTTGTGTCGATTGATAGAGGCGGCGGAACCGTTCGAGTTTGATCGCCAATCGCTCAGCGTCTTCCTGATTGGGAGTAATTTCGTGGTCGATTTCAGGCGCGGAGAATTCGGGTTCGCTTTGCCCGTTCACGCCCATCTGCGCCAAGCGTGCCGCCCCAAGTGCAGGGCCGACCTCAGCGTTCTTTCGATAAGTCAGAGGCCGGTTCAACGCGGCTGACAGAATACGACCCCAATAGTTGGAGCGCGCGCCTCCCCCAATCACACTGATTGAAGCAATGTCGGCGCTTGAGGCCAATACGTCGAGGCCATCCGCAAAGCCCAGCGCGACACCTTCAAGCACCGCCTGACCAAGGTCTGCAGCATCGCTTTCATGGCTTAGCCCGAACAAAATGCCTTTTGCACGCGGATTATTATGCGGCGTTCGCTCACCAGACAGATAAGGTAAGAAGAGCGCATCCGACGTACCAACCTCGCCGCGCGTTTCGGCGCCGGAAATCAGCGCTTCAACGCTGTCGCCCCCGGAAAACCGCACGGCCCAATCGAGACAGCTTGCCGCTGAAAGCATCACTGACATCTGGTGCCAGCGGTTCGGTAATGCGTGGCAGAACGTATGAACTCCGCTCGCCGCATTTGGCCGATAAGTATCATCGGCAGCGAACAGAACACCTGATGTTCCCAGTGACAGGAAAGCATCACCAGGATTGAACACACCCATCCCAATCGCGCCTGCCGCATTGTCTCCCCCACCCGCGACAACTGGCGTGTTCGTCGGGATGTTCCACTCACTTGCAACACTAGCTAACAGAGCACCCGTCGTCTCAGGCCCCTCATAGAGGTTCGGCATGTGCTCGCGCGTCAAACGACACGCCTTGAGCATCTCATCAGACCAGGATCGGTTCGCAACATCGACCCAAAGTGTGCCAGCAGCGTCGGCAAGATCGGTGGCATATTCGCCCGTCATCAACAAACGAACATAGTCTTTCGGCAGAAGCACCTTTGCAGTCTGTTCAAACACATCGGGTTCGAAATTCGCCGTCCAGATGAGCTTCGGCGCTGTAAACCCAGGCATCGCGAGATTACCAGTAATGTCACGTGAACTAGGCACGCGTGACTCAAGCGTCTGACAGGCAGCTTCGCTTCGCCCATCATTCCAGAGGATTGCAGGACGCAGCGGTTTGTCCGCCGCATCCAGCAACGTCGCGCCATGCATTTGCCCAGCGAGACCTATCCCCTGAATTCGTGCTTTGAGGTCAGCCGGCAATCGCGCGATCGCGGTGCTCGTCGCTGTCCACCAATGGGTTGGATTTTGTTCAGACCAAAGCGGTTGCGGACGCGACACGGGCAGCGACGCTGTCGCTTGAGCAGCAACGTCTCCTGCCTCCGAAAGCAAGATTGCTTTCACGCCGGACGTCCCGATATCTATTCCGAGATACATAAGTTACGCCCTGCTCCTGCGCGTCATCGTCGAGACTTACTCCGCCGCAGCGCCGCGCGTCACCGCAAAGAATGGACCGAGCTCAATCGTCTGTTTCGCAAACCCCATATTGAAGCCCATATCGGACTCGTCGGTCGGAAAATCTCGCTCTGCGACACCGGAAACCTTATACATTTTCCAGTCTGCAGTTGGCATGATCTCCTGATTCACGACGGTGTCGTGTGGCTTCACATTGCGCCCTAAAACCACGCCGATTTTTCCGGCGTCTCTGCTGCGTGGCAGATCAGAAGCTCGCGCCCAGAAATAGATATCAATCTGCTCGCCCGCCGACACGGACTTATCAAATGGCGCCCGCATACGAATATCCCATGGCTTGCGCGTGTTCTTGCGCTTCACTTGGAACGCAATCGCCTGACGCCCAGGGACACCCTCTGACTCAACGATCGAGACGCGCTTGTTACCGCCTTCAGGTTCCCACTGAATCGCCATTGGATTGTGGATAAGGTCACCAGGAACGGTCGATTGCGTCACGGGTTCGACTTCAAAATTCGGATCGGCCATCGCAAGCGGTGCCATTGCAATCGCGCCGACTAAGGCCGTCGATGCAGCTATCGTTTTTACAAGTCTCATGTTTTCTCCTCCCGAATTATCCAGGTCCCAACTCCTGGTTTGAGACGTGACTGGCGACAATTAAACAAGTTTTATGGCGTCGCTCAATACGAAATGTTAGCGCTATCATAAGTGCATTAAGCTGACTATCCCTCGGAGTGAGAGAGAGTCAGCTTTTTTGGCTTCAATGTGTAACTACTGATTGCCCTATCGGAGGCTAACGTCACCGCTAAGTGCCTGCGAAAGATGATCACGCCGATCGGTGATCTCTTGTTTTGCTTCACAGTCGCGGCAACGTTTCAAAATGCCTTCAATCTTCTTCAGTTCTGAGCGCGCTGCCTTCTCGTCACCGGATAAAAGCTTGATGAGACCAATTTTGTAGTGCGCATCAAATAGAACCTTACTCGCAACGGTCGCCTTTTCGAAGTTGCGAAGGGCTTCATCAGTCTTTCCAAGTTGAATTTGAGATAGCCCCGCAAAATAAAGCTGGCGCCCGCGCATATCACACGTGCGATCGTAAGCGCTTTGAACGTTTCTTGCCGCGACGCTATCGCCCGCTCCTATTCCGGTATTTGCTTGCTCTCCTCCTCCGGCCGTTGCGCCTTGTGAAGAGGAACCCGAATCGATAGCTCCACCGCTTGCGAAGTTTTCCGCACGCAGTGATCCTATCTGCGCTTGCTCGACTGAATTGGTCAGATTGCGCTCGCGGCGTAGAGCGCACATCGCATTGTCGAGAAACTCGACTTCTGCCGTTTCATAGTCACCTGCCCGGAACGCTGCCATCGCAGCATCGTTCTGAACGCCCTGGACTTGCACGGTATCGAGTACGCGTTCTTCGCTCGCTCCTTCCTCCGCGGACTCCTGCGCAATCGCAGCTGGGCCGGTGATGCAAAGCGCCGCAGTGAGCGCTAACAAAGAGAGGAAACGATTTGAAAGTTTATGCATTATAATGCCTTTTCTTATGAGTTTAGTCCTCAACTCCCACGTCAATACTACGCGCTAGAGCACAACTTGTGAAGGTAAGTTTGGTGATCTTCATACGCCGACAAGCACTTTTGCATCGTCATTCTTACGTCATTCATCCGCCGATCAAGCATTTCATCTGACAGACTGTCGATAACAGGATGATATCGCTTCGGACGGAAGTTTTGGCCCTCAAAAACTGCGAACCAACTATTCTCACTGAACAATTCATTGCTCTCGCGGTACAAACGCCCGTTCTCCATATATATGTTGATGCGCTCTTGCAGTGAATCTGGCAGATCCATCGTCCGCACATAGTTCCAGAACGGACTATCGGTCCGCTGCGTCGCGCAATAGTGCAGGATCAAGAAATCCCGCACCTGTTCAAACTCTTGCAGGGTCTTGCGGTTATAGAAATCAATGTCGGATTGGTTGAACCGTTTGTCTGGGAAGTTCGCCATCAGGCGTGCGACAGCCGTTTGAATAAGATGAATAGACGTCGATTCGAGCGGTTCCAAGAAGCCAGCGGAAAGCCCCAGGGCGACGACATTTTTGTTCCATGATTTTTTACGTACGCCGGTTGTAAAACGCAGAAACTTCGGATCGCCCATGGGGGCGCCATCCAAGCCAGATTGCAACTGCGCATAGGCCTCATCATCGCTGATATAGTCGCTGCAATAGACATGTCCGTTGCCCAATCGATTCTGCAGCGGGATACGCCATTGCCATCCGGCTTTGTGCGCGGTCGCGCGGGTGTACGGGATTGGCGGTCCGTCTAACTCACACCCCTGAGCCACAGCCCGGTTACAAGGTAGGTAATGCGACCAGTCATCATAGCCTGTTTCAAGCGCCTGTTCGATTAGCAGCCCTCGGAATCCGGAACAGTCGATAAAGAGATCGCCCGAAATCGTCTCGCCGGATTCAAGAGTGATGCTGTCAACAAATCCGTCTTCAGCGCGTTTGTTTACATCTACGACTTTGCCCTCAATCCGCGTCACACCACGCGACTCAGCGACACCGCTCATATATTTCGCGTACAATCCGGCATCAAACTGGAAGGCATATTCAATTGTGCTCAGCGGCGACCCGCGTAGCTCTGGTTTCGGGTGCGTGAATAGACTGCGCTTCGATGCCAGACAGTGGAGATTGTACTCGTCCGGCGGCGGCGCCCCTTCTTTCATGGCGTGGCGCAGCCAGAAATGATGGAAGTGGACGCCCTCCATATTGACGCCATACGGACTGAACGAGTGAAAGTAGCTTTCCCCGATCTGGCCCCAATTGACGAATTCGATACCGATTTTGAACGTCGCATTAGTCTGTCGGAGAAAGTCTTTCTCGTTCAGCCCAAGCAATTGATTGAAGTAGCTAATATGAGGGATTGTCGCTTCACCAACACCGACGGTGCCGATTTGCTCAGACTCGACCAATCGAATGCGAATATTCGGGTTCTTCAGCAAAATGGAGAGGGCCGAGGCCGCCATCCAGCCTGCCGTGCCTCCCCCGACAACCACAATCTCTTTGATATTTACGTTTTGCATCTTCTGGTCCTCATCAGCTCATGGCCGGTGCGCCGGCCCAAGCATAATTCTTCAAAAAGGCTTCATGTGTCGGCATCTTGTCGGCCGCGCCAGTCATGGCAGCCCGCATGGTGCCCAAACTGTGTGTGATTTGCCTTGCATCGAGCGTACTCACGATCGGATCGACAGTTTGTGGCACGACGTTTTGTCCAAGCAATACAGCAATCCAACTGGTTTTCGAAAACAGCTCATCCTCATAGCGGAATACGCGGCCCGCTTGCCGGAAAAGTTCCATCTTGTCAGACAGGCTGTCTGGGACACTCATCATCCGACAATAGGTCCAGAACTCGCTGTCGGAGCGCTGGGTCGCTTTATAATGCAAGATGATGAAGTCTCGGACCTGTTCGAACTTTTTTGTCAGTTGCCGATTGTATTCCTGCGAAACGGCATCCGGCATATCGGCGCTCGGAAACAGTGAGATGAACTTGCTGATACCCTCTTGGATCAAAAACAGGGAGGTCGACTCGAGCGGCTCTAAGAATCCGCCGGATAACCCTATTGCGACACAATTTTTATCCCAAAACTTCTCGGTGTGTCCCGTGCGGAACTTGATCTTTCGCGGCTCTCCGAGGGCGGGCCCATCTAAATCGCTCAGAAGGCTCTCAATCGCTTCATCGTCGGTGATGTATTGGCTTGAATAGATATGCCCGTTGCCTGTTCGATGCTGGGTCGGAATACGCCATTGCCAGCCAGCAGATTTCGCAGTCGAAATTGTGTAAGGCAGCAAAGGTCCGGTTCGTTCGCAAGCAACTGTTTGCGCGGTGTCGCAGGGCAGCCAGTGAGCCCAGTCTTTAAACTGGACGCCAAGCGTTTGCCGCATCAACAATGCGCGGAACCCGCTGCAATCGAAGAACATGTCGCCGGAAACACTCTGGCCATCTTCTAGGTCGACAGCGCTGATAAAGCCGGTTTCAGAATGCTGGTGCACCTTCACGACTTTGCCTTCAACGCGCTTTACGCCGCGCTTTTCGGCGTATGCCCTCAAATACTTCGCGTAAGCGGTCGCATCAAAGTGATAGGCATAACGGATCTGGGACAGCACGGAGCGCGGGTCTTGATCCGGCAATACGAACTTGTCTTGTTTGGCGCTGACCGAGCACATGCTGAAATCTTCGATGACGCTGTCATCGGTTTGACCGCGATACCGGAGCCAATATTGATGAAAATCGATCCCATTCATATCGACACCGTGTGTGCCGAATGGATGGAAGTAAGAATCGCCGATCTGCCCCCAATTCTTAAATTCGATCCCGAGCTTGAACGTGCCGTTCGTCGCTTTCAGAAACTCTTGCTCTGGGATTCCCAAAAGCGCATTGAAATTAATGACATCCGGGATTGTCGCTTCACCAACACCAACCGTCCCGATCTGCTCCGACTCAACCAAAGTGATCTGCACGGCGTTGGCCGGAAGCAAGCTCGACAGAGCTGCAGCGGTCATCCAACCGGCAGAGCCGCCCCCGACGATAACAATGTTGCGAATGGGGTTTGTCACCGCCTCAACCATTTTGCTGTTTCTCTAAATATCGTTTCAGGTTCGCCACATAGGTATGGTGCGGCGGCATCCGCGAGACGATCTGTTGGATCGCTTGCTGTAAGCCGCTAAACTGTTGCGTGACCTCATCCACGGACGCGCGCGCTGCCAATCGATCGAAATGCCGAGGACAGCGCCCCATGCCATGATGCAAGATCAACCAATCTTCCTCATTGAATGGCTCAAGGTCATACTTCACGAGCAATCCCCGGTGCTCAAACTGCGCAATCTTTCGATCAAGCGCATCCGAATGCGCACAGCTCATCGCTTCCTCCCAATATGGCGCGTTCGGCGCTTCTATCCCTTTGAATAGTGCGTTTTGGAAAATGCGGGCATGCGACACGTCATCATGAAAGCGGCGATTGTACTCACGGCGTTCAATTTCCATGTCGTCGCCAATCGGTATCAGCTCCAAGACCCGTTCTAGATCAGCTTGTAACAAAATCATCGGGGCGGGCGTTAGCGGCTCGAGCGCATAAGCGGACTGACCGATCCCGACACAATTTCCAACCCAAGGTGTCGAAACCTGGCCAAGATCCATTTCGGTCCCTCGAGAACCATCGGACACACTCAAACGGCGCGTGCGGCCTTGGAGGTGCGTCACAGCCATCCAGCCAGCGTCCGACGCGGATACTGTACGCATCGCTGGACCGAGCGTCGGGCTGTCTTGGACCTCGACGTCTACTGAAATGGATCGCTCAACAGCAAACGACGCGCCGAGCACATCGAGCAAACGGCGATCTGAGCCGGTGCAGTCAAGGAACAAGCCCCCCTTTATGTGGTCGCCACTGTCTAGTTCGAGCTGCGATATGGTCCCACTATCTGTGCGGACAGCCGTGATAGCTGACGTGTTGATCTCGATATCCAACGTCCCCGCAATTTGGCCTAGCACGCGAACGAAATCTGCTGGATCAAATTGATAGCCATATTCCGCGCGCGAAAGCGGAATGCGTGGATCTTGCGGTGGATGCGCGAACCTGCCGGCCCCTGCTGCGACGGCTGAAACCAAAAGGGACTGCAAGTCTGTCTGCTGCCGCGCCAAATGGTGCTGGATCGGCACCCCCTTTATGGCTGCCAGCGGTAAGTGATGGCATTGTACCCAGTCTGATTTGGTCGACGGCCAACCGCTATAGCCCGTTCCAAACGAGAATGAAGTCGACGTGCCTTGGATGAGGGTCGGTTCATCAAGACCAAGCGTGCGCAAGAAATCATATGCTGTTGGCGCCGTCACAGTACCATAGAGAACATCTGACGATATTGATCCGGCGTTAGGCAAAAAGACAATCCGTCGCGAGTCCCCTAACCTGTTCGCCAAATACACGGCCGCCATGTGGCCCGCCAAACCGCCACCACAAACCACAATCGGGTTTTTGGAATGCGTATCCATCAGTTCCAAAGCCTCGGCCATTTCGATCTAAGACGCCATCAACGGCGCAACCGATGTCGCAGCGCCATAGCGTTCGAGAAACACGCTCTGATCGGGTGTTCTGGTCACAGCGTCATTCGTCGCTGATTTGATTCCTTGAAGCTCGGTGTCCAGCTCATCCAGCGGCAACCGATCGGCACGCGGATCATACGCAATAGGCATCAAGTTTTGCCCTAGCATCACCGCCACCCAACTTGGCGGCAAGAACACGCCGACCTCGTATCGCAGCACATAACCGCGCCTGGTCCAGGCATCGAGCTTTTCCTGCAAGCTATCGGGCAAGGTCATATCGCGAAAGTAGCGCCACATCTCACTGTCATCTCGCTGGGTCGCAACATAGTGGAGCAATAAGAAGTCCCGTACACGTTCGAAGTTCAGCGCCATGCGGTCATTGTACTCTTCAACATCGAGCGGATGCACGCCCTCAACCGGAAACAGCTCGATCAAAGATGTGATGCCCTCTTGGATCAGGTGGATAGAGGTCGACTCGAGGGGTTCGAGGAACCCGCCCGAAAGGCCAATGCTGACCACATTCTTGTTCCAGAACTTCTTCCGGCGCCCGGTTTTGAAATAGAGTTGCTTGGGCTCAGCTAGCGCTGGTCCCTCGAGCGTACTCATCAATTGGTGAGCGGCCTCATCATCCGAAATGAACTCATTCCAATAGACATAGCCGTTGCCGGTCCGGTGCTGCAGAGGGATGCGCCACTGCCAGCCGGCCGAACGAGCCGTCGCGCGCGTATAGGGCAAGAGCTTGCCGCGGGCCTCGCAAGGAACAGCCACGGCGCGGTTGCAGGGCAACCAATCAGACCATTCATCATATCCGGTCTCGAGCGCCTGCTCGATCAGAACGCCTCGGAACCCGGAGCAATCAACGAAAAGTTCTGCTTCGATCATTTCGCCACGCTCAAGTGTCAGTGACTCTATATTACCGGTCTCTGGATCGAGCGATGTTTGCGTAACCTTCCCTTCAATGCGCCGTACACCATTCCGTTCGCTATAACCGCGCAAGAATTTCGCATAGAGGCTAGAATCGAACTGATAGGCGTAGCCGAAATTCGACCCAATCGCGTTCACATCGCCGCTGGGGATTTGGAATCGCCCGGCTTCCGCCGCAACAATTGGATAGGAATAATCATCGAGGCGCGACACCAACCCCTGCTGCTTGAGGCGCAACCAAAGTTGATGGAACTCCATTCCATGCAGTGGCAATCCGTAGTCCCCAAAGGGGTGGATATAACTGTCACCGAGGCGCCCCCAATCGCAGAATTCGATCCCCAATTTGAATGTCGCTGCTGTCTCTTTCATGAAGTCTCGCTCGCCTATTCCGAGCGTTTCATTAAAAAACCGAATGTGTGGCAAAGTTGCCTCACCGACCCCAACCGTTCCGATTTGCTCGGATTCTATAAGGGTGATTTCGACGCCTAACCCTTTGTATTTATTGGACAGCGCGGCGGCGGTCATCCAACCCGCTGTCCCTCCGCCAAGAATGCATACTTTCGAGATTTTTTGCACACCGATACCTGCGTCTGCGTTTTCTTTGTCACTTTTATGACTCTACTCTTGCCTTATCGGAAAGAAAAATGATAGCGCTATCAATACGAAAAAAGCACCCGGGGCGTTCGCGCACAACTGGGGCGTATTTGGCGAGGAAACAATACGACCATAGGGAGTGGTCTGAAACAAGATACACACACTTTAGATGCGATGGATGCTGCTCCACACTTGTTGCTGATCGCATCGACAAAGCTTCCTCGCGCCCGTCGCGAGGCTATTCATATCACTGAAATCGATTTAGGGAGGTAGATCAGTGAATTCTAAGTCTAGACTTGGCCGTCGTGGGCCAAACAAACTTGCACTTTTAGGAAGTACCGCACTCGTAGTCGCACTGGGCATGCCCGGCGCGTGGGCCCAGGCTGACGAAACGGATCCTGACGCTCAGGTTGAAAATGTTAGCGATAACACAACCGAAGAAGAAGCCCGCCAGGACACGGTTGTGGTTCAAGGTATCCGCGGATCACTATCAAATGCGCAAGCTATCAAACGCGATGCTGATACATTCGTCGATTCAATCACAGCATCGGACGTTTCGACACTTCCAGACCTTTCAGTCGCTGAAGCGCTGGCACGGGTACCTGGGGTGGTTGTCCAACGTTTCACACTCGGCAACAGTGACGCAGACTTCCCGTCGCCAGAAGGATCGGGCAACCTTATTCGTGGTTTGCAATTCGTACGATCTGAATTTAACGGACGCGACGCATTCTCTGCGAACGGTGGTCGTTCACTTGATTGGTCAAGCGTCCCGCCGGAGCTTATCGGCGGCGTCGACGTCTATAAGAACCAGTCAGCAGACCTAATTGAAGGTGGCATTGGTGGTTCGATCAACCTTCGGACGCTCGAACCCTTTGATCGCGACGGTATGACTGCCGTCTTTATTGCCGACGGAACTTACACCGACTTGGCTGAAGAATGGAGCCCTGGCTTTAGCGCGGTTCTCGGCAATCGCTGGGAAACCGACATGGGCGAGTTTGGTTTGCTCGGCTCAGCATCGACATCAGAATTGAAGTCACTCATTAACGGCTTCCAACTTGGTCAGCTGACACCACTTGTAGATCCTACAGGCTCAAATCCAGATCTTTCTGGACGTGATGATCCGAACGCGACAGCCGCGGACCGTATTGCGGTTCCAACTGGTTTTCAGCTTCGAACTAACGAAGTCGAGCGCATTCGTGACAGTTACTATCTTGCGGGCCAATGGCGCTCTCCAGATGGCGACATGGAACTCACAGCGAAATACATCCGCGTCGAGAACGAAGTCGACAGTGATGAGCGTACGCTGGAATGGTTCCATGACGGTGAAAGCTGGCGCGGAACTGATATTCTGGGTGCGTTAGAAACAACGCCTTTCTCTTCTGATGGTCTTTCTGTGTGTAATGGCAGCAATGACACCGCGTTCGAAGGGATCGGATCTTGTGAGCAGACACGTCCCGTATCAGGCGGACTCTTCGAAGCGGGTATCATCTCGAACAATCTCCGAGACTGGACAGGGGCTCGTGGCGCGAACTTCTCGAACCTCGGCATTAACCAGGTTCAAGAGTCCATGACTCAGGACTTGAGCTTGAACTTCAAGTGGCGTCCCGCGGATCAGTGGTTCGTTGAACTCGACGGACATGTGACCGAAGCGGAGTCGTCTCTTGAGCGACTTTGGATTGGCACACGTTTCTTCTCTGACTTCTACTTGCGTCCTGATCTGGACAACCCAGAAGTCACGCTTATCCTCGACCCGGAGAACAACCCGAACCGTCGTGCAGGGACTGGCCCCGTGCCAACTAGCTCATCTGACCCGAACAGCTCGTTCCTATTGTTCGCGGCCGACCAGTTCGAAGATAATGATGGCGATCTCTATGCGCTTCGTGGTGATGTAGAGTACGAATTTGCCGATGATGGTTGGTTCGACTCTGTGCAATTCGGCGCTCGCTATGCTGAGCGGGAGCAAACGAACCGCGCTGCTGGTCTAAACTGGGCAGGCGTTGCACCACCATGGGCTGGAGGAGGTTATCTTCCGTATGCTGAAATCTCGCAGCCAGCCACAGAATTGGTCGATTTTAGCGGCTTCTTCCGAGGCGGTGTTGTCCGTGGTCCAAATACAGAAGTTATCTTCCCGAGTCGCACTCTGCTCAATGATTACGATTCATTCGCAGCTCTAGTTGCGTCCGATCCAAACATCACCCCTGGTGATGGTTCGTTCGGTCCAGACTGGAACCCATTGCGGACGGACGGAGTTGTCGACTACAGCCGCGGAACCATCGGTGAAATTACTGAAACGACCGAAAACTTCTACGCGCGACTGAATTTCGGCAATGAGTTCGAAAACGGAATGTCCCTCGATGGGAACATTGGTATGCGTTATTCGAGCACGACCGTAACAAGTGAAGGCTCACTGGATTATGTTGAATTCTCTGACGACACCACGCCAGGCATAAACGACAATCCTCGTGAATTCCTTCCCGAGGCGGCCGCTTATTTCGATCAGGCATCCATTAGCGGTGACTCTGACCGAACTGACGAACGTTGGTTGCCATCACTAAATGTGAAATGGAACTTGAACGACGATATGCTCATCCGTTTCGGTTATAGCGAGGCAATTACTCGACCGAACGTATCTGATCTCCGCGCAGATCAATCAGCGTTTGGGCCAACGACGTTCTTCGTTAATCCCGACGCCGGTCCGGATGATCCAGACCGTGTCACAGACATCGTCCTGCAAGAGGTTCGGATCCAAGGCGGAAACCCAGACCTCGAGCCAATCGAAGCAACCAATTGGGATCTTTCATTCGAATGGTATTTCGGAGACGATTCCAGCTTCACAGCGTCCGTATTCCGTAAGGAACTCGACAATATCATCATCTTCAGTGAGCAGAACATCGGCAGCGTTACGCTGGATGGGAACACTGTACCGATCAACTTTATTGGTTTGATCAACCAGGACGAAGGTGAAATTAACGGTATCGAATTGGCCTATACCCAGTTCTATGATTTCCTACCCGGAGCGTTCGGAAACCTCGGTCTGCAAGCTAACTACACCTATATCGACTCTGAAGCGACACCGCTCCCAGAGTTCCAGGATGCAGATGGCGATGGTCAGGCAGACAACTTCGATACGACGTTCCGTTTCGGGATCGACCGTCTACTGGGTCTCTCCGAGCATACGGCCAACATTGTCGGTATTTATCAGGATGACCGTCTGGAAGCCCGATTGGCGTACAATTGGCGATCAGACTATGTCGGCTCGTACCGAGACTTCATTACTGGTAACCCGATCTTCCAAGAAGAGACCGGTTTCCTGGATGCTTCGCTGAAGTATGATCTCACTGATCAAGTTCAGCTTCGCTTCCAAGCCGCCAACTTGCTGGACACAAAGAACAAAGCCACACAGCAAGTTGATGCTGCGGGTCAGCGTTACGGACGTTCAAGCTTCATCTTTGACCGCCGCTTCGAGTTTGGCATTCGCTGGCAGTACTAAAGCCAGCTTCCAAATCTAAACGTGAAAAGGGAGCCCCGCGGCTCCCTTTTCTACATTGGGATACTGATCTGGACCGATGGCCCTATTGGGCTGCTAGCCACGGCACGACGAAGAAATGCGCAATCAGGGTTAGCCCGATGGCGCCGATGCTGGCCCATAGAACTTTCTTTTTCAGCATGGGTTGTTTGGGGGCGCCGGCTTCGGTGCCATCGATGACGTCTCCATCATCTTCAAACTGGCCTTGCACCCCGATTGGAAGCACGCAGAAAAAGCTCAGCCACCACGAAATGATGAAGACGACAATGAAACCAACCGGGTCCATTAATGCTGTCCGTCTTTTGGTGTTTCCATCAACTCTACCAAAACACCGTTCGAATTCTTCGGATGCACGAAAATGATCATCGTGCCGTGCGCCCCGATACGGGGTTCGCCAAGAACCGTTGCGCCGCGCGCTTTCATTTCGGTCACAGCCACATTGATGTCCTCAACCTCGAAGCAGACATGATGTTGGCCGCCTCTTGGGTTCTTTTGAATGAAATTATGGATCGGGCTGTCTTCGTTCAAAGGCTCGATGAGTTCGATTTGACTATTCGGCAGGTTCACAAAACAGACTTTCACTCCCTGCGCAGGCATATCGAAAGGCACTGTGATGTCGGTTGCGCCATATAGCGTGCGATAGGTGTCCATTGCCGCCTCGATGTCCGGCACGGCGACGCCGACATGATTGAGCGCGCCAATTTTGAAGTCTTGGGTCATGATCGATCTCCTGATCTAGACCCTTAGCACACTCACATCGACGATTGGCTTGCGACCGAACGTCCGCTCACAAGCTTTCTTGACGGCGCGGGCGAGCACACGCTCGACCTCGTCATCATTCATACGACGGCGGCGTTTCATTTCGCTAATGGCAAGTTCAGCCGCTTCGTCAACATCGATCAAGCTTTCATCCGCGGCGCTACCATCTGGCTCCGATAGCCCGCGCGCAGCGAGGAGCGGGCCGTCAACCACGTCACCATCTTCATCGATCGCAATCGCGACGCTGACATAGCCCCAATTCGCCAGAGCGCGGCGATCGCGGATACCTTCGCTTTCGGCTGGAACCAAGCGACTACCATCCAAGTAAAGGCGTCCATTCGGAACATTGTCGATGATTTCGGCTTTGCCCGGTGCAAGGCGAATAAGATCGCCATTACGCGGTGTGACCGCTTCGCTGACCTGTAGGCTCTTTGCATATGCGGCGTGCTCCACGATATGCCGCCTCTCGCCATGGACCGGCACAGAGATCTTCGGCCGCACCCATTGATACATCCGCCGTAACTCATCGCGCGCAGGGTGACCTGAAACATGGATTGGGCCTTCGGTCATCTTATCGGTGATGATACGGACGCCTTTCTCCGCTAAGGCGTTCTGCATATCGAAAATGCCCTTCTCATTTCCAGGAATGACGCGGCTCGAGAAGATGACGGTGTCACCCTCGCCGAGGCTGATATGGCGATGATCATCTCGAGAGATACGTCCAAGCGCGGCCCGTGCCTCCCCTTGTGATCCGGTGCAAAGGAACAGGAGATTGTCATCCGGCAGACTGCCCGCCTGGTCTTCGCTGATCAGGTCAGGGAGGTCTTTGATCACCCCCGTCGCAACCGCCGCATCCGTAATTTTGTGCATACTGCGCCCAACCAGGCAAACACTTCGACCAGCTTTTCGGGCAGCTTCGATGACGCTGGCAACCCGCGCAACGTTCGACGCAAAGGTCGTGACGGCGACACGGCCGGTCAGGCTCCCGATCAGTTTAACAAGATTCTCCCGAACAACGCCTTCGGACCCACTCTCCCCTTCGACGAACACGTTCGTGCTGTCGCAGACCATCGCCAATACGCCCTCATCGCCAAGACGAGACAAGGCTTCGACATCCGTTGCATCGCCGAGTTGCGGCTCAGGGTCTATTTTCCAATCGCCAGTATGAAGGATCGTACCGAGCGGCGTCTCAAGCGCCAGCGCGTTCGGCTCGGGGATCGAATGGGTCAGCGTGATATAGCGCACTTTAAAGGCGCCCGCTTCAACTTCCGCGCCAAGCGGTAGAACATCGATACTGGTCTTCTTCATGCCGCGTTCGATCAACTTGGCTTGCGCCAGGTGCGCGGTGAAGGGTGTGGCATAGATTGGCGCTTTGGTTTGCAAGCGCGGCAAGATCAGGCCAATCGCACCGATATGGTCTTCGTGTGCGTGGGTCAGGAAAATCGCATCAATCTTATCGCCTTGGTCTTCAAGGAAGGCCGGGTCAGGCGTGATAAGATCAATTCCTGGTGTATCGTCGCCGCCAAAGGTGACGCCCACGTCGATTAAGATCCAGCGACGATCATGCGCAGGGCCATAGCCATACGCGTTCAAGTTCATGCCGATTTCTCCGCAGCCTCCAAGCGGTAAAAAAACCAGTTCTGCGTCGCTTTTATTGGTCATACGTCCCGTCAGTCTTTCTTGTTCCGGCGATAGACCTCAAGCAGGCCGACTTCCATCAAACTCTGGTCAAAATGGTCGATGGTCTCACTCGCGCCTTCAAACAGAGACGCAACACCGCCGGTTGCGATAACTTTGAGCGATCCGGAATACTCTTCCTTCACGCGGTTCACGAGGCCGTCAATCAAATCAACATAGCCCCAAAAGACCCCGGACTGCATTGCTGAGACCGTGTCTTGGCCAATCACCTGGGGTGGTTTCTGAATGGCGATACGCGGCAATTGGGCAGCTGCATCGTGGAGCGCCCGCATAGAAAGGTTGATCCCGGGGGAAATGATCCCGCCTTCAAATCCGCCATCTGGGCCGACCACATCAAAGGTCGTTGCCGTCCCGCTATCAATCACCAGCTTTGGCCCCTGATATAGGATATGAGCGCCAATGGCCGCGACCAGCCGGTCTGCACCAACCTGTTCAGGGCGGCGAATTCGGATCGGCACGCCGAGTTTGGTCTCAGGCTCGCCCACGAACATTGGCTCCGCATCGAAATAACGACGCGAGAGATTGCGGAAATTGAACTTCGCCTGCGGCACGACCGAGGAAATGATACAGCCTTTAATGCGCGATAGCTCGAGGTTTTCCATACGCATCAAGGTGCCGAGCCAGACTGCATAGTCATCTGCGGTCCGTGTCGCGTCTGTGGCGCTCCGCCAACTTGAGACCCAGTCAGTTCCGCTATGTAGCGCGAAAACCGTGTTCGTATTGCCGACATCAATCACTAACAGCATCAGCTTACCCGTTTCACCAATTCAACATCACCCGCCCTTATGGTGTGCAGCGCGCCATCCGGCAAACGCAAGTTTAA
>ERZ1740070.239-NODE-239-length-38694-cov-7.893838_pt1 | contig 38694 bp, 38 predicted proteins | sample MGYA00581734_ERZ1740070 | MGnify/ENA primary metagenome ERZ1740070 (study PRJEB43018, sample SAMN04849744) | marine metagenome | isolation source: floating plastic debris | place: Pacific Ocean | collected 2008-09-01 | study: EMG produced TPA metagenomics assembly... | reverse complement strand
AAAGCCCGGTGCCTTGACTGCCGCGATCTTCAGACCGCCGCGCAGTTTGTTCACGACCAGAGTTGCGAGCGCTTCGCCTTCAACATCTTCAGCAATGATCAGAAGCGGTTTCTGAGACTGGATCACGGACTCGAGCAGTGGAACCATTGGCTGGAGCGAAGAAAGCTTCTTCTCGTGCAGCAGGATCATGCAGTCTTCCAGTTCTGCGGTCATCTTGTCAGCGTTTGTGACAAAGTATGGGCTCAGGTAGCCGCGGTCGAACTGCATACCTTCGACAACGTCGGTTTCTGTTTCGAGACCTTTGTTCTCTTCAACAGTGATAACGCCTTCGTTGCCAACCTTCTGCATCGCGTCTGCGATTTGCTGACCAATTTCGGCTTCTCCGTTTGCAGAGATGGTACCAACCTGTGCAACTTCGTCGGAGTCTTTGACTTCGCGGGAGGCAGCTTTGATGGCTTCAACCACTTTGGATGTCGCGAGGTCGATACCGCGCTTGAGGTCCATCGGGTTCATGCCGGCTGCAACAGACTTCATGCCTTCTTTGACGATGGCTTGTGCCAGAACGGTTGCTGTTGTTGTGCCGTCGCCGGCTTCGTCATTGGTGCGCTGGGCCACTTCTTTGACCATCTGCGCGCCCATGTTTTCGAACTTGTCTTCCAGTTCGATTTCCTTGGCCACAGATACACCGTCTTTGGTGATGCGTGGTGCGCCAAAGGATTTGTCGAGGACCACATTCCGGCCTTTCGGGCCGAGGGTCACTTTGACAGCATCTGCAAGGATGTTCACACCAGCCAGCATACGGCCGCGGGCGTCAGTATCGAATTTCACGTCTTTTGCGGACATTTCAATTCTCCTAGATTTTCGGAAATTTCGTCTTCAGACGGGCGAACCCGTTTGCCTCAGGTGATGATACCGAGGATGTCGGATTCTTTCATGATCAACAGCTCTTCGCCGTCGACCGTCACTTCGGTGCCAGACCATTTGCCGAACAGAATTTTGTCGTCAGACTTGACTGCCATCTCGATCAGCTCGCCACTGTCTTTGCGTGCACCATCGCCACACGCAACAACCACGCCTTCTGCCGGCTTTTCTTTGGCGCTATCTGGGATGATCAGGCCACCAGCAGTTTTTTCGTCACTTTCAACGCGACGGACCAGCACGCGGTCATGAAGCGGTTTAAATGCCATCTTCGAGTCTCCTTGCTCAAAGTTTCCTATTAAGCCCCTCGCTCCCGGAAGGACTGTTGTCACTCTCTATCGACGAGTGCTAACGGCGCATAGCTAGGCATGGGAAAACCATGAGTCAACACGAATGCGTGACATTTTTTGTGAGATTTCTGCGACGCTTGTCAGTAGCTCGGTGACCGTTCCGCCCAGCCTGCAAACACCTTTTCCAACGCGACCACCACGTAATAGAGCAGGATGCCCATCAGCGCGAGCGCGATCAAAACGGCAAACATGAGCGGATAGTCCGAATTGGTTTTGCCCGAGTCAAACAGCGCTCCCAACCCGCGCCCATGCGGCGATACGATTTCCATCAGGTTGGTGCCGATAAATGCCAATGTCACGGCCACTTTCAACGCACCGAAGAATTCCGGCAAGGTTTTGGGCAATGCGATCTTCCAGAAAATAGTTGTTTTGGACGCCCCAAGTGATCGCAGAATGTCGCGATACTCTGGCTCCAATGTACTCAACCCAATGGACACGGATACGGCGATTGGGAAAAACGAGATCAGAAAGGCGATCATCACCGTGTTGAAGTTGTGCTGCCCAACAAACAGCAGCGCAATGATCGGAACCAGTGTTGCTTTTGGAATGGCGTTGAACCCGACAAGCAGCGGATAAAGCGCATCACGCATCGTTCGGGAAAACCCCATGATCATACCGATCAGTACGCCTACGATAATGGCGAGGATCAATCCTACAACCGTGCGCCACAGGGTTTGCCATCCCATCACGATGAAAAGGTCCCAGTAACGTGCATAGGCAGGCGGCAAGTCAGAAGGGGACGCCATCACAAAGTTCGGCCAGTCATTCACCCAGACAAGAAATTCCCAGAAAAGCCCGAAGATGACGATGGCCACAACCGGCACGAAGATCTGACGCACGCTCATTGGGGTGCCTCGATAGTATCGCGGCCTTGCGCGATCTGAATTTGGTGACGAAGGATATTGAGCGCCTCAGCAGATTCCGGAGTGTAAAGCTGTTCGATATCACGCTGCCCACTGAGGTGAACATCCATCACATACTGGGTCTTCGCTGGCCGACCTGACAGGACCACAACCTGATCCGCGAGAAAGATCGACTCGCGTAGATCATGTGTAATCAAAACACCGGTAAACGGCTCCTCGGCTTTGACCTTATGCATGGTCTGCCAAAGGTCTTCGCGTGTGAAGGCATCCAATGCCCCAAAAGGTTCATCGAGAATCAACACCTCAGGCTTATGCACAATCGCCCTGCACAGCGACGCGCGCTGGCGCATGCCTCCGGACAATTCGCTGGGTCGCTTGTCCTCGAACCCTTCCAGCCCCACCAATGCCAAAAGGCTGCGCGCCCGGTCTTCCTGATCCCGCTTGGACAGTTTGGTTGGTACAATCTCAAGCGGGAGCATCACGTTCTGCAGGATCGTCCGCCATTCCAGCAAAACAGGGTTCTGAAACGCCATACCAACTGTGGATTTGGGCCCTTTGACCAAGTCCCCGTGCAGCCAGACCTCGCCTTCATCCGGCTTCATAAGGCCCGCAACAAGGCGTGTCAGTGTCGACTTTCCACAGCCCGACGGCCCCACCACCGCGGCAAATCCACCTTCGGGAACTGTCAGTTCCAAACCGTCGAGAACCGGCAATGGTCCATCTTTGGTCTGATACGCGTGGCGTACACCTTTGATGTCGATAAGAGCGTCAGACACAACTTGTTCCTTGGGGGTTGGCTGACCAACAGTGCTGGTCAGCCAAGTAGACTTACTTCAACATCCGCGCATCCGCGTCGGGCAAATAGGCATCTGTAAAATAGAGCCGCGCATCTGGTTCGTTCTGGAATTCGTAGGTTTCCGCCAGTTGCGCAAGCGCCTTTTCCATACGCGCAACGTCGACACGACCCATGCCTTGTTCCATGACGAAATCTGTTGCGACGTTGGCGTCGATGGCCAATTGCAGGCGCCGCTGTTCGAGCGCTGCATCTGCCGCAGGGTTGCGTTCGACCAGGCTTTCGATTGCGCCAGCAGGATCGGCAATGGCATCTTTCCAGCCGCTCGCTACAGCGGTCAGAAATGCTGTGATCACCTCTGGGTTTTCTTCGGCAAAAGTTGTGTTGGCGATGATCGCGTTGCCGTAGAGCTCCAGACCGTAGTCCGCCATCAAGATTGTGGAAATGTCATCCTCTGGCACGCCCAAACGAACCAGGTTGAGGAATGACGAAAACGAAAAGCCGGTCACTGCCGCAACATTGCCTTCGGCAAGCATGGGTTCGCGGGTGGGAAAGCCAACGGGTTCGACTGTGATTGCATCGACGTCCAGATCATTGGCGCTTGCGAATGCCGGGAACTGCGCCCACGCACCATCGGGGGGCGGGGCGCCAAGCACGCGACCTTCAAGATCCTTTGGAACCTCAACGCCGAGCGATTTCCGTCCAACGATCGCGAAGGGCGGCTTATCATAGACCATCATCACGGCTGTGACCGGCGCGCCCGGGTTTTGATCCAAGAACTTGATCAGCGAATTGATGTCAGCAAACCCAACCGGAAATGCGCCGGTGGCAACTTTCGGGATGGCATCGAGCGACCCTTGTCCGGCAGCGATTTCAACAGACAAGTCGGCGGCCTCAAAATGACCGTTATCGATCGCAGCGAAGTAGGGCGCGGCTGGGCCCTCAAATTTCCAGTCCAATGCAAATTGCAGGTCTGTTTCGGCAAACGCGGCACTGGCCATGCTTACGGTTGCAGCAAGCGCTGCAAAAGTGTGTCTCAACATCAGAATCTCCCCATTTGACTCGCGCTAACCTGTGGCATGGTTGGTGGAAACTGAACGCGCCGCGTTTGTTTTCGCACCCGACGCGCAGGTCGCGCATTTTTATTGCTCAAATCTTTGCCGTTCGCACAAGAAATGTGCAAGCAGAGACTCTGGAGCGCGACAAAGATTCAGGTCACAAATGCCGACACCCCCTGTGCAGGCCGCTGATTACGTGATTTTCTGACCGCATTGAAAACTTTGTATTAGAGGCGACCCCGATGCGTTTCCCGCTTGCCGTCACATTCACAGCTTTTGCGACACTTGCCGCCGCGCAAGACCAACCAAACACCATTCTTGTAATGGACGGCTCCGGCTCCATGTGGGGCCAGATCGACGGAGTGGCCAAGATCACTATCGCGCAGGATGTAGTCGGTTCTCTTTTGACCGATTTCCCTCAAGAGCAGGGGCTTGGCCTGACAGTGTACGGTCACCGCGAACGCGGCGTTTGTACCGATATCGAAACGGTGGTGGCCCCAGCGCCGGGGACCGCTGACCAAATCGCAAACGCAGTGAATGCCATCAAACCGCTCGGCAAGACGCCCATGACCGACGCCGTCATCGCAGCGGCACAAGCCCTGCGCTACACCGAAGACAAGGCCACAGTGATATTGGTCAGTGACGGGGTTGAAACCTGCAATCCTGACCCATGTGCCGCAGCACGTTTGCTGGAAGAGGCCGGAATCGACTTCACCGCACATGTCATTGGTTTTGACATCGGTTCAGACGCCGAAGCACTTGCACAGATGCAATGCATTGCTGATGAAACCGGCGGAAAATTCCTAGCGGCGGACACAGCTGACCAACTCACCGATGCGCTGACCCAAGTGGCGGTTGTCGCGCCTGAGCCTGAACCAGAACCAGCGCTTGTGCCCACCACTCTGAAGGCGGTGATCGAAGGTACGGACAGTTTGGTGGATGGGCCCGTGTCGTGGGAGGTCAGCAGCAATACGGATACTGTGCTTAGCGATACCGACGGCAATCCATTGTCCATCGAATTGGAGGAAGGTTCCTACATTGCGACGGCCTATAGCACGGCCTTGGAACTGGAGATGACCCGCCAATTCATTGCGATTGGTGACAGTGCAGCAGTTGAGATTGCGTTTCCGGAACCTGAACTTACTGCGCGCCTGATCGCACCAGAAACCGCTGTAGCCGGTAGCACGATTGAGGTGGGTTGGGTCGGACCAGACGGCACAGATGACTACATCGGCATCGGCGCTGAAGACGCGACTGGAAGTAAGCGGTGGCGCAACTTTACCTACACACGTGACGGAAACCCGGTGCAGCTCTTGGTCCCGCCGGAAGAAGGCCCGCACCTGATCCAGTATTTCCAAGGCAGTGACCGCAGCACTTTGGAAACCGTTGCCATCATGGTCACGCCACCAGAGATCACGGTCACCGTGCCAGACAACGCGCCCGCCGGATCAACCATTTCGGTGGAATGGACCGGACCGGATTACAAAGATGATTACATCGGCATTGGCAAAGTGGACGCGACGGGCAGCAAGCGGTGGGAAAACTTCACCTACACGCGCGATGGCAGCCCGCTCAACTTGGTCGTACCGGGCGAACCGGGCGATTATGAAGTCTCATATTACTTCCAACAGGGCCGCCACGCTGCGGCCACAACCCCCTTCACGGCGACAGCGCTGACCGGGAAGATCATCGCGCCGTCCGAGGCGCAAATCGGCAGCGTGATCGAAGTGGGCTGGCAGGGGCCTGACTACAAAGACGACTACATCGGCATCGGCAAAGCAGATGCCACAGGCGGAAAAAGATGGGAGAATTTCACCTATACGCGCGATGGAAATCCGTTGAAGCTGCAAATGCCGGGCGAAGATGGTGAATACCTTATCACCTACTTCCAAGCTCAGGATCGCACGCCGCTGGTGCAAGTTCCGATCACTTTGACACCTGCCGGGGTCAGCCTCGCCGCGCCAGCGCAGGCCGAAGTCGGAGCGCCAATCACGGTGACATGGACCGGCCCGGACGCAAGGGAGGATTACATCGGCATCGGTAAAGTCGACGCAACAGGTGGAAAAAGATGGAAATCCTTTGCCAAAACCAGTGCCGGAAATCCTGCGCAAATTACAACGCCCGGGGAGGCCGGTGAGTATCTGATCACGTATTTCCTTGGCGAAAATCGCACGCCGTTGGCCGAAATCCCGATCACGCTGACTGTGCCGGAAGTGTCACTGCAACCCCCGACTGAAGTCTTTGGCGGCTCAGCCATTACCATCCCTTGGACCGGCCCAAACAACCGCGATGATTATGTCGGGCTTGGCAAAACTGACGCGACTGGCGGTAAGCGATGGAAAAGCATTGCCTACACACGGGATGGCTCTCCGGCGCAAATGATCGTGCCCGCGGAACCCGGTGACTACTTTGCCACTTATTTCCTCGCACAGGACCGCATGCCGATTTTACAAGTTCCCATCACTGTCAAACAATCCGAGGCACGGTTGATCGTGCCAGCGACTGTGGCGGCAGGAGAAGAATTCGAGATTGGCTGGACCGGACCCGACAATCGTGACGATTACATCGGCATTGGCCATGTATCCGACACATCTGGTGGCCGGATGTGGCGCAACGGGTTTCAGTATACACGCGACGGCAGCACACTTCGCTTTATCGCGCCAGAAGAGCCTGGGCAGTACGTGGTCCGGTACTTCCTGCAAAAGGATCGCTATGCCATTGCTGAGGCGCCGCTCACGGTCGAGTAGAGTGTTACTCTAAGGCGTCGCCCCAGTCTGCCAAACCCTGTTGCCCCTTGGGCGACAGGGCGTAGACTCCGGTTTCCACTTTCGCGAACCAACCATAATGATTGTTGCGCATCAGGCTTGTGGCATTGGCAACCCCTGTGGCCTTTGCAACGATAGACCCCTTCTCTGCGCCGCTTTCGGCCAAGTACAGCGCGCAGCGCAACGCATCTTGGCGATAGGCGGTGACAATCCCATGGCGCGTTGAGCCACCATCGTTCGGATCACCCTGCAATCGGTGGAATTCGCGCAAAAGCTTTTCCCGTTTGAAGGTGTTTTTGCGCGGCGCATAGGGGCCGGGATCGCACTGCACCTCTACCGTGCCGTCAAGCCGCACGGTTAAAAAGCCAAGACCCAGCCGGCGACACAGAATGGTGTTTTCACGCAAGGATCGACGCGCCATGCGGCCCTTCGGCTTTGCCACAGCGATATAGACAAGATCGGTCATGCGCAGACGTGTCACCGCCTGATGATAGAGCGTCAGATTCAGTCGGAGCTTAAGTTCTACGATGATCGGGTCTTCACCATCGCGCAACGCCACCAGATCGGCCGCGCCAACCTCGCCTTTCACGTCGTAGCCCTGAGCTTCGAGAAAGGCTTTCACCGGCGGGTAAAGATCAGCTTCACGCTCCATACAGGCATGAATGCGCGACCATCTTGCCGCTGGCAACCGCAACGCCTAGCTTTTGATCAGCGCTGTGGAGTGAGAAAGCCATGTTGATCCGCCTTTTGTCATTTTTGGGCTTCATCGCAATTGCAGGCCCCGTCGTGGCCGCATGCAGCGGCACGGACTTGCGCGGCACTTTGTCTGAGGCGGAACAAGCACGGCTTTCGCAAGACCTTGACGGCATGCCTTTTGCAAAGGGCAACCATTGGCGCGCCACACGAGATGGCAAGACCGTGCATCTGATCGGAACCATGCACTTGGCCGACCCCCGTCTTGACGGTCCGGCAGGGCGGTTGCGTGACGTAGTGGAAACCGCAGATCTGCTGTTGCTTGAAATGACCGGCGAAGACGAAGCCGAGATGCAGGCGAGCATGATGTCTGACCCTAACTTTCTTCTGATGAGCGATACCACGCTTCCGGAAATCCTGACGGAAGCCCAATGGACGCAAATGTCTGACGCTTTGGCAGCGCGTGGATTGCCGCCGTTTGTGGCTGCGCGGTTCCAGCCATGGTATGTTTCGATGCTCTTGGCGATCCCGCCTTGTGTGGGTCTGGACGATCTGGGCGGAGGCGGGATGGACGCACAGCTTGAGGCCTTTGCCGAAACCGCCGGTGTGCCGCGCGCCGCGTTGGAAGATGTCGAGACGATCTTTGCCGCGTTCACCGACCAACCCCGGGACATGCAAATCGACATGATGCTCTCGGCCCTGGTGGAACCACAGATAAGCGAAGACCTGTTTGAAACACTGCTTGCCGGATATTTTGACGAAGCAACGGCTGAAAGCTGGGCCATGTCCGCAATTCTTGCCGAACGGTATAGCCAGATTGACCCGAACACCGGAGCCGAGATTTTTGCGATCATCGAGCAGCAGCTTTTGACGGATCGTAACAAGGCGTGGATCCCGGTGATCGAGGACGCATCAAATACCCATGACATGATTGTGGCGGCCTTCGGGGCTGCCCACTTGCCCGGAGAGTTTGGTGTACTTGCGCTTTTAGAGGCCGAAGGGTTTGAGCTAGAGCGCCTACCCTTCTGACGCCTGTCGCCCGTGCACCTGACTGTCATCTTTGAGCAAGAGCGCCAGAGCGAGGACAGTCAGAACGACGCCAATCAGCACCAGTCCGGGTGGAAGCGGTCGCCCAAACGCCACTTCCCACAGGATCACCCAGCTTGGCGTCAAATACGTGTACGCCATCACTTTGGCAGATGGGATGCGGAGGCTGGCATATTGCAGCAAGAGGAACGTGGCCGCGCTCGCAAACACAGAGGTGTAGGCGATCGTGACCCACACAATCGATGGCAAAGTAGACCACTCTGTTCGAACCAAAGCCGGACTGCCCACGATCAAAAGCAACACTGAACCAGCTGCCAGTGTGCCAAACGTAAACACTGCCGGGCGTTCACCCCGGTTCAGTTTGGGAACAAGCGGCGCATAGATCGCATGCGCGATACACCCAAAGAAATAGATGATCTCTCCGCGCCCGATGCCAAACGCTAGAAATGCGGACAGGTCTGCACGAAAGATCACCCATAGGGCTCCGACCCCGCCAATCGCCAAAGCCACGGCCATGCGTCCCGTCAGAACCTGACGGAGTAGGACCCAGCCAACGCCAGCAGCGATCAACGGCGTCAGCGTAAACACTGCCGCCATCGAAACCGGAGCCCCGGTTTTCAGCCCTTCGAACATCAGTACAAAGTAAGTGCAGAAGAAAAACGCCAGAGCGAAGTATCGCCACGGGGCACGAAACGCGGTGCGTTCAAACCCACCGGTCGCCATGACCAAGGCGAAAATCAGCGCCGCCGCGAGTACAAACCGCACCGCGTTCAGGGCTTCGGGCGCGATATGCGGCGCCGCTTGCGCACCAAGCGAAAACGACCCGGCGACTAACGCGGAAAACACCAGCATCGCAAGGTGACCGCGCCTGCCTTCGGTCACGTCAGTGCCCCGACGCTTCTGCCAGCTTCACTGCTTCTTTCAAGTGATTGACGAACGCCTGAACCTTAGCCGTGCGATGCAAATCGACATGGGTCACCACCCAAAGCTGTGGCGACCAGGCGTCTACCGGCGGCAAGACTTCCACCAGGCTTGGATCAGACTCGCCGCGATGACGGGCCACAAATCCGATACCGATCCCTTCGCGAATAGCATGGAGCATGCTTTGCGTTTCGGTCGTTCGGAACACGACCTGATCGTATGAAATATGATCCCGCAGCCACCGCTGGAACGGCGCGCGTGATTCAGGATCATCACTGCCGACAAAGCTATGGCCGGCCAGATCGGTTTCGTCTTTTGGCAATCCGTGCCGCGCCACATATGCCTGCGATGCATAAAGACCGATCTTAAACTTCATCAATGGCTGCACGACGTTGTCTGGCTCGTCCGGCGCAGAGCCTGCGCGGATGGCAACATGGGCCTCACCATATTCTAGCCGAAAGACACGCGACGCCGTCAGATAGCGCACGACGACCTCTGGGTGCTTGTCATGAAACCTCGTCAGGATCGGCACCACAAAATCGGACATTTCAATGATGGATGTTACAAGCAATTCGCCGCTGACATCTGCACCTCGCCCTTTGATCCGACCTGCTAACTGTTGCAGCTGGTCTTCGGTGGCTTGCGCAACGCGGGCCAAGTCTTCGCCAGACTCCGTGGGAGTGTAGCCTCGCGCGTGTCGTTGAAAAAGCTTGACGCCCAAACGCTGTTCAAGAGCATCGATGTGCCGAATAACTGTGGCATGGTGGACGCCCAAAACGTCTGCCGCTCCACTTACCGTGCCTTGCTGCGCAACCTGGTAGGCGGTGCGAACTTCATCCCAATGCTGCATGGTATACCTCTGTGCAAATTCTCACATCATATGCGCTAAACTGGGTATTTCGTGCACAAATGCAAGCGTTATGTCTTTGGAGGCAGATATGACCCACCCAGGAAAGAGACAAGTATGACACAGACAGTATTACGGATCGACGCATCCGCCCGCCGCACTGGTTCGGAAAGCCGGAAACTCGCTGACCGCATTATCGAACGCCTTGCTGCAGAGACAGTCATCGCGCGGGATCTTTTGCAGGCACCACCCGCAATTGACGAGGCATGGCTTGCCGCCAACTGGACACCCGAAGCAGATCGTTCAGATGCACAGCGTGAAACACTTGCGCTGTCTGACCAGCTTATCGCCGAAATCAAAGCAGCAGACACCCTGGTGATCAGTACACCGATCTACAACTTTGGCATTCCAGCATCTCTGAAAGCCTGGATTGACCAGATCGCCCGCGCCGGGTTGACGTTCAACTACACGCCAAATGGCCCGGTTGGATTGATGGAAGGCAAACGCGCGGTTATCGCAATTGCGTCAGGGGGCACTCAGGTTGGGTCTGATATCGACTGGGCCAGCAGTTACCTTAAGCACATTATGGGCTTTATTGGCATTGCAGATATTGAGTTCGTGGCCGCCGATCAGTTGATGGTCGACGCAGATGCCTCTCATGCCAAAGCAGATGCCGCACTTAAGGCGCTTGCAGCGTAATGGGAAACGGCGCGGCTTGACTCTGCGCCCCTCCCTCCCCTAAACGCACCACAACTCCGGAAAGAACTCCTTTCCGGTCCCTTGGACATATGTCCGGGATCGCCCCCCACCAGCGTGTTACGCCCGTGGGGGCGTTTGACGTTTGGTATATGCGTTGCTGGCCCTTACATCGGGATCACATCCAGCGGCAAAGGAGGCGAGAGCCCATGTTTGAAAATCTGTCCGAACGCCTTGGCGGCGTCTTTGATCGGCTCACCAAACAGGGCGCGTTGTCTGAGGATGACGTCAAAACAGCGCTACGCGAGGTGCGGGTTGCGCTTCTTGAGGCAGATGTGTCGCTTCCGGTTGCGCGTGATTTCATCAAGGCCGTGCAAGCCAAAGCGACGGGGCAGGCCGTTACTAAATCTGTCACGCCTGGTCAGCAGGTGGTGAAAATCGTTCATGACGAGCTCAAACACATTTTAACCGGCGATGAAGACCCGGGCGCTTTGAAGATCGACAACCCGCCCGCGCCCATCCTGATGGTTGGTCTTCAAGGCGGCGGTAAAACGACAACAACCGCCAAAATCGCCAAACGGCTGAAAGAACGGGACGGCAAGAAAGTCCTTATGGCGTCGCTTGACGTCAACCGCCCGGCTGCGATGGAACAGTTGCAAATCCTCGGCGTCCAGATCGGCGTCGACACACTGCCCATCGTCAAGGGCGAAGACCCTGTTGCGATTGCAAAGCGCACCAAGACCCAAGCAAGCTTGGGCGGATACGACGTCTACATGCTCGACACAGCAGGCCGCCTGAGCATCGATGAAGAGCTCATGGCACAGGTAGAAGCCGTTCGCGATGTTGCCAACCCACGCGAAACCCTGTTGGTGGTCGATGGTCTGACCGGTCAGGACGCCGTGCACACAGCCGAGAACTTTGACGAACGTATCGGTATCAGCGGCGTTGTCCTCACACGAATGGATGGCGACGGGCGAGGCGGTGCGGCACTGTCGATGCGCGCGGTTACCGGAAAACCGATCCGCTTCGTCGGCTTGGGCGAAAAGATGGACGCGCTTGAGACGTTCGAACCAGAACGCATCGCAGGCCGCATCCTGGGCATGGGTGACATCGTTGCCCTTGTTGAAAAGGCCCAAGAGACGCTGGAGGTCGAACAGGCCGAGCGCATGATGAAGCGCTTCCAGAAAGGTCAGTTCAATATGAACGACCTGAAGATGCAGCTGGAACAGATGATGAAGATGGGCGGCATGGAAGGCATGCTCGCCATGATGCCGGGCGCGCAGAAGATGCAAAAGCAGATGGATGGCGCTGGTATCGACGACCGTATGCTGCGCCAGCAGATCGCGCTCATCCAGTCGATGACAAAACGCGAACGCGCCAATCCGCAGCTTTTGCAAGCCAGCCGAAAGAAGCGCATTGCGAAAGGCGCAGGCTTGGAAGTGTCTGATCTCAATAAGCTTTTGAAGATGCAGCGCCAGATGTCCGATATGATGAAAAAGATGGGCAAGATGGGTAAAGGCGGCATGCTGAAACAGGCCATGAAAGGTATGTTTGGCAAAGGCGGGCCGTCGCCCGAAGACATGATGGGCAACATGGACCCAAAGGCGCTGGAACAAGCAGCGAAAGCGCTTGGCGGCAAAGGCGGCCTGCCAAGTATGGGTGGCGGCATGGGCTTGCCCCCAGGTCTCTCGGGCTTTGGGAAAAAGAAGTAATGCCTTCTCTTCTTCAAAAATATGCAAAACCTGACAGCCCGACCAGGTGTTGTGCGTAGTCGATGGTTGCCGAAACACTCATAACACGTAGGCTGATCCTGCGCCGGCCCAAAGTGGGCGACTTGGACGCGTTCACACGCTATTGCCAAAGCGACAGGGCACATTTTCAGGGCGGCCCCACAACCGCAGAGGGTGCGTTTGATCGGTTTGCCATGATCGTTGGCCATTGGGTGCTGCGCGGGCACGGCCGCTATGTGATCGAACGTGGCGGCATAGCCATTGGTCACACCGGGCTTCTGACCGAAGTGAGCGGGGACAATTCATTCTCTTGGGCTCTGTGGGACAAATCGGTCGAAGGCCAGGGCTACGCGGGTGAAGCGGCTTATGCGGCAGCGCGCCATCTATTGATTGACTGCGGCTGGACCGCCCTTCGCATTCTGATCCAAGAGGCGAACACAGCATCGCGGGCATTGGCAGAGCGTCTTGGCGCGCAGCTCACTGACCGAAAAGCGCCCGATTGGTATGCTGGCGCACTGACCTATTCCTTGACTGCGGAGCGTCTGACATGAGCGCCCCCGTCATCGAAACACCGCGCCTGCGGCTCAGGCACCATGTCGCCAGCGACCTTGAGGCGCTTTGCGATCTGTTTGAAACGGATCGGTCCGAGTTTATGGGTGGCCCGATCTCGCGGGTACATGCCTGGCGCTGGATCGCATCAGAGGTTGCAATGTGGGACCTGATGGGTCATGGATCCTGGGGGATCGAAACCCACGACGGGCACTTCCTCGGCCAGATCGGCATCATGCGCCCGCCACATTTCCCCGAGCGTGAAATCGGATGGACGCTGCTTGAGGGCGCGGAAGGTAAAGGCTACGCGTCTGAGGCGGCAGTGGGGGTGCTCGACTGGGCATGGATGCAGGGGTTTGAGACGCTGGTCAGCTACATCCACCCGAGCAATAGCCGCTCAATCACTTTGGCAGAGCGTCTTGGTGCAGTGCATGACCCGGACGCAGAATTGCCGGTGAATGAGACGCGGGACGAAACGTTGGTCTATCGCCACGTCCCGGATCGTGACGGAAGCCCGGAGGCCTACGCATGATCTGTTTCGCAACGGCAGAAGCGTCTTCAAAGACGCTTTTCACGCGGTTTGCAAACCGCGTCCCAAGCCTTTTCGAAAAGGCTTGGCGATGACCCTGACCAATGCCCCCACACTGGAAACGGATCGCCTGATCCTGCGCGGCCCTCAGAAGGCCGACGCAGATGCGATGATCGCGTTCCTGATGGACGAAACCCGTGCGGGCGGGTTTGGAGGCTACACACAAAGGTCTGATGCCTGGCGCTGGTTTACGCTGAATGTCGGTCACTGGCATTGGCACGGCTATGGCTACTTCACGATTGTCGATAAAGCGTCCGGCAAACCCGCTGGCATCAGTGGCATCTGGAACCCGGAAGGTTGGCCTGAACCCGAAGTCGGTTGGGTGGTCTTCGAAGGTTTCGAAGGCAAATCCATCGCCTTTGAAGCCGCCCAGCGCGTGCGCCAATGGGCCTATGAGGCGCTTGGCTTCACCACGCTGACGTCAAACATCGTACCAGGCAATACACGGTCCATCCGTTTGGCAGAACGCATGGGCGCCACCTATGAGCGGACCTACGACAATCCGAACATGGGGGAAGACATGCTCTACCGCCATCCGGGGCCGGAGGCGTTGGTATGAATGTGACAATCCCCACAATCCACACGGACCGCTTGGTCTTGCGCGGGCCTAAGATCGAGGACTTTGAGCCACTCTGCGAGTACTTCCAAGATCCACGCAGCGCCTTCAACGGCGGTCCGCTTGGTCAAAACGAGGTTTGGGGTGTGCTGCTCAAGAACATGGGGCAATGGCATCTTCTTGGGCATGGTCTCTGGCACATCACCGAGGCAGGCGCAGATCGCTATATTGGATTTGCTGGCATTTTTCACCCTCGGGACTGGCCAGAGCCCGAGCTTGGCTATGGCATCATGGCTGATTTTGAAGGCAAGGGCCTTGCAAGCGAAGCAGTGATCGCTGCACGCAGCGCCGCCGCGGCGCATTTTGGTTTTGACCACCTGCCCAGTTACATCGCGCCGAACAATGCACGTTCAAAGGCCCTTGCCGAGCGGACAGGCGCGGTCTTTGAAGCCGAGATTGAGTTGCGTGGCGACACCGCCCATCTGTACCGCCATCCAAAGCAGGAGGCCGCGTAATGGGACATCGCGACATTCCTGTTTTGGAAACCAAGCGCCTGCAATTGCGTGGCCCGGACCCCAAAGACTACCCAGATTTCAAAGCGACCTTCGCAAGTTATCGGAGCCGCTTCATGGGCGGCCCTCTCAATGCATACGAGACCTGGATGCTCTACGCCGCCGAGATCGGGCATTGGGAAATTCGGGGGTTTGGGATGTGGATGGTCCACCTCAAGGATACCGACGAAACCGTTGGTATGGCTGGTGGCTGGTCACCCGCAAAGTGGCCGGAGCGCGAAGTTGCGTGGATCATCTGGCCGGATCAGGCAGGCAAAGGCTACGCTCTCGAAGCAACGCACCGCGTGCGGCAATACTTTTATGATCAGGGATGGGCGACGGCAGTTAGCTACCTGGACCCCAAGAACCTGGACAGTATCAGATTGGCCGAACGGCTTGGCTGCACCAAAGACCACGATGCGGCAACCGTGGATGGCAGCGATGTTGTCTACCGTCATCCATCGCCTTCCGCGCTTAACGGCACACAGTTGGCGCATGGCATCGACATGGAAATCGCGCATTACCAAGATCCGCTTTTCAAACCGAAAGGCTGGGCCATTGACTGACCATCCAATCCTCAAGACCAAGCGGTTGATCCTTCGCGCGCCGGTTCTGTCGGACTTTGACGCATACAAAGCGTTTTATGCGTCCGACGCGTCACGCATGATCGGAGGTCCCGTCGCAGTGAGCGAGGCGTGGCGGTTGTTTGCGGCAGATGCCGGGCATTGGGCTTTGAAAGGATATGGCTGGTGGACCGTGACGCACAACGAAGCGGTGGTCGGCAGCGTGGGCCTTCACAGCTTGCCGCAGCATGACGACCTCGAAATCGGATGGAATGTGTACACACCAAGGCAGGGCATCGGCACAGAGGCGGCGCGCGCTGCGCTCACTTGGGCTGCCAATGAGATGCGCGCAGACCGGATTGTCAGCTACATCAACCGCGGCAATGCAGCGTCAATTGCGCTTGCCGAAACACTCGGTGCACACCGCGAAGCTGACGTGTCGAGCCATAACCCAAATTCGGCCGTTTACCTGCACAATCTTGAAGGATACCGCGCATGACCGATCCTGTAGCCCGCGCCGCAGAGGTGCTGAAAGGCCACCGCGAAAGCATTGACCGGCTGGACGCGATCCTCGTGTTTACGTTGGCCGAACGATTCAAACACACACAGGCTGTTGGGGTTCTCAAAGCCCAACACGACCTCCCGCCCTCAGACCCCGCGCGCGAAGAGAAACAGATCGCGCGGCTCGAAGAGCTTGCGGCTCAGGCTGATCTAGACCCTGAGTTCGCCAAGAAATTCCTGAATTTCATCATTCAGGAAGTCATCCAACACCACAAACAAAAGCAATCGTGACGGCCCTGCCCGTCCAAAACGACCCTTAGGAGAATACCAAATGGCTATCAAAATTCGTCTCGCCCGTGGCGGCTCCAAAAAGCGCCCGTTCTATCGCATCGTTGCGGCTGACAGCCGTATGCCGCGCGATGGCCGCTTCATCGAAAAGCTGGGTACGTATAACCCGCTTCTGCCAAAAGACAGCGAAGACCGCGTGAAGATGGACGTTGAGCGCATTCAATACTGGATGAGCCAAGGTGCCCAGACGACAGACCGCGTGTCGCGCTTCCTTGAAGCAGCAGGCGTTGTTGAAAAGAAAGTGCGCAACAACCCCAACAAAGCGAAGCCGGGCAAAGCAGCTCAGGAACGTGCTGACGCAAAAGCAGCTAAAGCCGCCGAAGCGGCTGAGGCAGAAGCAGCACCTGCAACAGAAGAAGCTGCCGCAGAATAATCTGCATGACAGTTGCGGTGGGCCGGAGCATCCGGCCTACCACTAAATCACGGCATACCTATGTGCCTCGTGCAGACTGTTTGATTATTGTCACAGAGCACGCCCTCCCCCAAAATTGATCAGTACCCATGCTCATGCAGCAGTAGGCTTGCTTGACGTATCGTCGGCCTCGTACCACTTGAGGTGCATTGTTTCCTACTCTGAAGGACCCTTCAGCCATGATCGCCTGCATAATTGCAGCCACCAGTTTGCTTGTCGCCTCCACAGCCGCGCCACTTTGGGCTGCGGGTCCTACGGACACCTCAACCGATGCGGCGATGATCGCACCGGTACCAGCACCGGTATCACCGAAGTTGGTATTTACCCTGCGCGGGGGTGTTGGCACCGAACCCGAATACTTCGGAGCCGAAGACAATGAAGGTGTTGGCGACTTTGGGTTCCGCTTCAACTACTTAGCGCTACGCAATGGCCGCGAATTCGGCAACCCAGATCCTTGGGCTGAAAAGACCGGTCTGAATTTTGGCGGGTCATTCCGGATTGTCAAAGACCGCGATACCGACGATTTTGACGAATTGGCCGGGCTCGATGATATCGATACGGCTGTCGAGCTGGGCGTCTCAGCCAGCTACGGCACTGAAAACTTCAACACTTTCGCCGAGCTACGCCGCGGATTTGGCGGACATGAAGGCTGGGTCGCAGAGATTGGCGCAGACGCGATTTTCTATCCGGTTGATCGTTTGCGGCTGTCGCTTGGGCCGCGGGTATTCTTTGGGGATGATGAGTATTCGAACACGTATTTCGGCATCTCAGCCAGCGAAGCCAGTGCTGCACTTCCACAATATGACCTCGACGGTGGGCTCGTCTCGGCTGGCGTGGAGTTTGGCGCACGTTATCAAATTAACGATCTCTGGGGCGTGGAAGGCGCCGTCACATGGGAGAAATTCCAAGGCGACGCGGCGGACAGTCCAATCGTCGAACAAGGAAGCGACGAACAGTGGGGCGCCCGGATTGGTATCACTCGCGTGTTCAGTATCGGCGGCTAAACCCGCCAAGGCTGATTGCCTATGATCCCTGGTCTGGTCTATCTCAGGAAGAAGAGACCGGGAGCCTGAACCCTTGAGTGACAAAGTCTGTGTCGGAGCAATTGCCGGAGCGTTTGGCGTTCGAGGTGAAGTGCGTCTCAAAAGCTTTACGGCGGTGCCCGAAGACATTGCGTCTTACACCCCATTAGAGACCGAAGACGGCAAGCACAGCTACACGGTCAGAATCACGCGCCAAATCAAGAACGGCCTCGCTGCGCGACTGTCAGGTGTCACAAACAAAGACGCGGCTGACGCGCTTCGTGGAACCCAGCTATTCGTGCCACGCGATCGCTTGCCAACCTTACCGGATGATGAGTTCTATCACGCCGATCTGATTGGCCTTACCGTGTCAGACACAGGCGGCACACCTCTGGGAAAGGTCATGGCTGTCCACAACAACGGCGCGGATGATTTGCTTGAACTTAGCGCACCGGGCCAAAAGCAGACGGTTCTGTTGCCATTCACGAAAGCCGTCGTGCCGACCGTTGACCTGTCGCAAGGCCGGATTGTGGCCGAACCGCCGGATGGTTTGTTTTCATGACCCGACAAGTGGTCATTCACGGGGGGTTTCACAAGACAGGCACAACCAGCGTGCAGGCCATGCTTCGGGAAAACGCAGAAATCTTGGCACCGCATGTGCAGGTTTTTCTCAAAGATGGGTTCGAAAACCTGACAACGCGAGCCCGCAGTTTTTCCATTGATCCAGGCGAGCGAACCTTGGCGAAGGTGGCGAAAGCCGCTGCTCAGTTCTTTTCTGGTCTGGATCGGGATGACCCACGACCGATCCTTTTGGCGTCTGAAGACCTGTCTGGTCACATGCCGGGCCGGCACGGGCTGGAATGCTACGACAGCGCTGGTCTTGTCATGCGGTGCATCTCGGTTTCGGCGTTCGCCTGCTTTGGGGATGACGCGGATGTCACATTCTATTTTTCCAAGCGAAACAGAGACACATGGTTGCGCAGCACATGGTGGCAGAACTTGCGTAGCACGCGTCTTACGCTTGACTACGAGACTTACGCCAAACGGTTCGACGATGCCGCCACGCTGGACGAAGTTCTTGTCGACATCGCCAAGGATGTTGCGCCGGCAAAAGTGCTGTCTGAGCAGTTGGAGGATGTCAGCCAAAGGCTGTACGGCCCGCTCGACCCTTTGCTGGATATTCTGCAAACACCTCAACTCGATCAATCTGCTTTGACGGTCCTACCACCAGAAAACGTTCAACCAGATGCTGGTATAGACGCCGTGTTCCTTGCATTGAACCGAAGCAAGCTTTCCGACGAAGACATTCAAGAGGTCAAGCGAAGCATTCGAAAAAGAGCGATGCGCCTTGTTGGACAGAAATCCGCCCGGATCGTGACACAACAAGATCACGCCTAGGTCAGCATTCCGGCGAGGAATTGCCACTGCGACCCTGTAGATAACAATGACCTGCTCGGGGGAGCGTCGTTGAATGAAACGATTAGTTCGAAGAATAGTATTGAGTGTGGCCGCGCTTTCCCCGGGTGTGGCCTCTTTGACCATGCAAGAGATAGCTGCGTCTTTTGCTGTCATGCTCATCGGACTTACGGGGTTGATCAGTGTCACGGTCGCGGTGCTGGCCGTGTCACCCAAGATCAACGAGACACTGAACGGTCTCGAAGCGCCTGACACAGATTATCCATCGCTTCTCACCCAAGCGGCTCTGGAATCGTTGCAAGCGCAAGACCTCGATCCGACGTCTTTGCGCGCGCAGTTGCATCAGTTTCTGTCACAAGCGCATGGCGCAAAAGGCTTCGTCACTTTTGACGATCAGGTTGCCATGGTACTTGCACAGGTCATGGCGCAATGGCGTGTCGACACCGCTATGCAACTTTCGGATGATCAGGCGCGCGAACTCTGGATCGTCGAGCGACTTATGCGATCGACCCCTGCCGAAGCTGGCGCTATGGCCAATAGCTTTACCTCGCCAAAAGCCATGCTGGCCATGCGCGACCGTATCGCCAACGTCGCATCGGTGTAGCTGTTCAACACCGTATCAGTTCGATAGACACTGGCGCGGTCTTGGAAGGCACACATCATGAACGACGAACCACGCAATCCGCCCAAATCGCATGGGCGCAAAACAATACGTCCAACGCTGAAACCGCGAGAGTTGATGTCTCATTCGCCGGATCTGGCAAAGGTCTGGAAAGCGCAAGTGATCACGCTGCTGCCCGATGCCTTTCCAGGCATTCTGGGGCAATCCCTCACCGGGCGCGCGTTGAAAGACGGGTTGTGGCAATTGGAAACGATTGATCTGCGCCCATTTGGCGACGGCAAGCACCGCAATGTCGACGATACGCCTGCGGGCGGCGGTGCTGGCATGGTGCTGCGCGCCGACGTCATGGCCGCTGCGATCGACCACACGCGTCAACGGATCACGCAGACCGCGCCGTTGATCTACCTCAGTCCGCGGGGCAAACCCATCACGCAAGCCATGGCGCAAAGCTTGGCGCAAGGGCCTGGTTGCACGCTGATTTGCGGCCGGTTCGAGGGCCTCGATCAGCGGGTGATTGACCACTACCAAATCGCTGAGGTCAGTCTTGGGGATTTCGTGTTGTCAGGTGGCGACATTGCGGCTCAAGCCCTGATTGACGCATCCGTCCGCTTGCTGCCCGGTGTTTTGGGAAACGAGGACTCGACGCAAGAGGAAAGCTTTTCAAACGGCTTGTTAGAGCATCCCCAGTACACCCGCCCGGCTGAGTGGCGCGGCCTGCCTATCCCTGACGTGCTGATGTCCGGACACCACGGTGAAATCGCGAAGTGGCGCGCAGAGCAATCCCAAACACTCACCCAAGTACGTCGACCTGACCTTTGGGAGGCATGGAATAGATCGAGGAACAAAGCCTAGAAAGTCAGGGGCGAGTAAAGAGCAACACATGGGTCCGTTCGGCGGGCGCTCCCGATCTTCTCGTGGATCCTTCAACGTTCGCCGTTATTGGATGATGGAGTTGTCGAAGCAGTTTCCAACTCGACACTCAAACTGGCCGACAAATCGAAGAACTGCCGCCGCACCGCTTCAGCATAAGGATTGGACTTTTCAATCGCTTCAAAGACTTCAGGTGCATCGTGCTGAACCATAGAAATCGCTTCGGACAGTAAGTCGAAGCTCTTGGTCGTCATGCGTGTCGGCAACGGCCCCATTTTCAGAAGCACTTTGGCAATAAGGTGCGTGAGCCCCTGCACAGTAGCCGCTTCTTTGTCGTGGAGTTCTGGCGTTGTCATAATGACGGTCAATCCGAGAAACTTCCGCAAGAAGGCTGCGAGCCGCGAATGTCGTGTCCCCCGTATTGGGCAAACCGCTATCTTCAATCCCTTGATCCCATTCCCGGCGCTCTGTGGGCCGAAAAGCGGGTGCGTTGCGACGATGTCTACGATCTTCGGCAGCACCCGTCTCATGATCTCAGACGGAATGACTTTGACAGAGCCGACGTCGACAACAAGAGCGCCGGGTTTGCACGCATGAGCGATCTCGCTAACAACCCTCTCAAAGGACGACACGGGTGCTGCAATAAGGACCACATCAGCTTGTGACACAGCATTAAGCGATGACAGGGTCACGCCTAGCTGCCGGGCGACCTTTTCAACATCGGGTGATGGATCATAAGCCGATACATCGAAATGCTTGCACACATGACGCGCGGCAAGCTGCCCGAAAGCACCAAAGCCAACGATGCCTAGAGTCGTACGCTGAGTTTTACTGTTATTGATCAATGTTTCGACCTTTGAATATGCCACCTGGCACAAGGTCGACTTTTCGTTGACCGCTGTCAGGTGGGCAGCGGAAAACCAATGATGACCGATCCGCAGCTATCGAAGCTGAGGATAATAATCATGCGAAAGAAAATTCACGTTCATCATGTAGAAACGCGTAAAGCACCTGCGAGAGCAAAGTCAACGATCGCGGTCAAAGATCTGCCAACGGTGGCGCAGAAACCGTTGAGATGGATTGCGCGCGGCACAAAAATGAAATGACTAATTTGGCGCACCAAAGGTCACTGTGTATTACCCAATCTCCTTGATTTACAGAAGCGCTTCTGATTTACGGCGTTTGTTCCGGGTGTCAGCCCGGTGTGGTGATTCCATGTGTTCTTCGCAGATGGCCAAGCCGCATCCATCCTGGACGAAACAAGACAAAGTCGACCTGATCTCTGGCGGGCGCATTTGGCGGACCCGGACGAAGACCAAGAGCTCTGAGGCGCGCAGACCTTTGCGGACCAACCGCAAGCAGTATTAGGAGAGAAGCGATGGACCTGATCGCTCAGTTGGAGGCGGAACAGATCGCCGCCCTCGGGAAGACAATTCCCGATTTCAAAGCCGGAGACACCATCCGTGTCGGCTACAAAGTGACCGAAGGCACCCGCACCCGTGTGCAGAACTACGAAGGCGTCTGCATCAGCCGCCGCCAGGGGTCTGGCATTGCTGGGTCATTCACAGTTCGCAAGATTTCGTTCGGTGAGGGCGTGGAACGTGTGTTCCCACTCTATTCTACCAACATCGACAGCATTGAGGTTGTACGCCGTGGCCGCGTCCGCCGCGCCAAGCTCTACTACCTCCGCTCGCGTCGCGGCAAATCTGCCCGTATCGCGGAAGACACGACATACAAGCCGCTGAAAAGCAAAGACGCGTAAGGAATTCTGAGATGAAAAAAGACATTCACCCCGAATACCACGTCGTCAACGTCAAGATGACCGACGGCACAATGCTTGAAATGCGCACCACATGGGGCAAAGAAGGCGACACGCTGTCGCTCGACATCGACCCAACCGTGCACCCTGCGTGGACAGGCGGCAACTCGCGCCTGCTCGACACCGGTGGCCGCGTATCTAAGTTCAAGAAGAAGTACGAAGGTCTGGGCTTCTAAGCTTCCCAGCCAATCGAAACGTTTTGACGCCGCCCCAACTGGGCGGCGTTTTTCGTGAAAAACCTGTGAATTCCAGGCATGCGCCGCAAAAACTGTTTTCGGCGCGCAGATTTCTCTTAATCTATCGACACTTACCACATTCGAAAAATTGATTCTGAGAAGGTCTTTCTATGGTTTCCGTAACAAGCAACGCGCTCCTGCCATTCGGCGACAATGAACTGTTTCGAAATGATGATGCGTTCTCGCAACCCATCGACATCACGCCCATCTTCGCCAATGGCATTCAAATCGGGGACACGACGTTCACGTCTCTTTTCGTGAATACAAACGGGAACATTACCTTTGGTGGCGGTCTTTCTGAGTTCACGCCAGAACGCATCGGGACCGAGACGGGCAGCCTTGCGATCATCGCTCCGTTTTGGGGTGATGTAGATACCCGCGCTGGTGAAACTGGTGAAAACGTCTTTTGGGATTTCAACACCAGCCGGGACAGCTTTGTGGTGACCTGGCACGACGTGGGCTACTACGACCAACGCCAGGACAGGGAAAACACCTTCCAGCTCGAGCTTGCAGATAGCGGAAACGGCGATGTGCAGATCATTTTCCGCTACGAAGATATCAATTGGACAACTGGCGAAGCGTCAGGCGGCATAAATGGCCTTGGCGGTGAAGTCGCCCGCGCGGGTTTTGCATTCGGTCAAGTCCTGAGTTTTGAGCTTCCTATATCCGGCAATCAGACGCGAGTGCTCGACCTCGAAGAAAACCCGGGCAACACTGGTCTGGACGGCGTGTGGCAGTTCGACATCCGCGGCGGGGACCTTGTCAATGTTGGGACTGCAGGCAACGATCAGTTGTTTGGCAATGCTGAAGGCAATTCGCTGTTTGGCAATGACGGCGATGATGATCTTGATGCCGCTGCCGGCGACGATTTCTTGTACGGCGGCAACGGTGCCGATGAACTGATTGGTGGCCTTGGAAACGACTTCCTTAGCGGCGGTGGCGGCAACGATACGATTGACGGCGGCGAAGGCTTTGATATCGCAGATTACCTGGAAACGACCTTTGACGGCGAGAACGTTCCATTTGTTGTGCGTGAGGATGGTTCAATCGCGCTGACGCTTGGACCAGAAACAGACATTTTGACCGGTGTCGAAAGCCTTGCATTCGAGAATGGTGAGGTTCGCTTTGACTCTGGCCGTTTGGAAAGCTTTGGGGCGGCCTATCGGTTCTATACGTCTATTCTGGACCGAGAGCCTGACCCGGAAGGGCTTGATTTCTATGTCAGTCTACTCGATCGCGGCGTATCGCTGTTTCGCATCGCCGAAGACATCTTTACCTCGCCCGAGTTCGTTGCAAGTTTCGGAGCAAATCTAACCACCGAAGACTTCCTGAACCGCGTCTACGACAACATCCTGAATCGCGCGCCAGATCAGGAGGGCTTTGAGTTTTGGCGCGACGCAATCGACTCGGGTCAGGTGAGCGAATCCGAAGCAGTGGTCTACATCTCAGAAGATGCAGAAAACCGCGAGAATACGATCGACTTGATTGGCGGCGGTTTCTTCGTCGAAGACTTCGGGTTCTAACCAAGACCTGCCAGACAACGCACCGAACACATCAAAACAGTGTGGGCCAACCACGTGTTTTGATGTGAGTCGCACATGCACCGTTTTGTAACGGATTTTCCGCCAAGCGGCTTCTCAAGTTGCAACCGATCGCGTCTATGCGCATAGCTGACGTAAAGCACATGAGAGCAGACGCATGGCACACATCATTGTTGTCGGGAACGAAAAGGGCGGCGCGGGCAAATCGACGGTGTCGATGCATGTCGCGACGGCACTGGCGCGCATGGGCCATAATGTCGGCACGCTCGACTTGGACCTTCGGCAAAAAACGATGGGGCGCTACGTTGCCAACCGCCGCAAAATGCTCAACTCCGATGGGCTGGACCTGCCAACTCCGCGCTATATTGATTTGCCGGACATTGACCCAGACAGCCTTCAAGCCGGGGAAAACATCTACGACCACCGCCTGTCTGCAGCGGTTGCGGAATTGGAACCAGGCAGCGACTTCATTCTGATTGACTGCCCCGGGTCGCACACACGGCTGAGCCAGGTCGCCCATTCGCTGGCTGACACACTGATCACGCCGCTAAATGACAGCTTTGTTGATTTCGATTTGCTCGCGCATACCGATGCGGCCGGCGAACAAATCGAAGGCCCATCCGTATATTCCGAGATGGTTTGGAACGCACGTCAGTTGCGGGCGCAGGCCGGACTTCCACCCATTGACTGGGTGGTGCTGCGCAACCGTCTGGGTGCACAACAGATGGTGAACAAGGCCAAAATGGAAAAAGCGCTCGATCACCTGTCAAAGCGGATCGGATTTCGCGTGGCACCAGGGTTCAATGAGCGTGTGATCTTTCGCGAACTGTTCCCCCGTGGTTTGACTTTGCTGGATCTCAAGGATGTTGGTGTCAAACAACTCAACATCTCGAACATCGCAGCGCGACAGGAACTGCGTGACCTGATCAAAGCGCTTAACCTTCCTGATGTCGTCGTTACCTTCTGAACCGCTGGCCTGCATCGTATGGGACGCTACCTTTGGTGAAACCAAAGGAAAGTCTTATGAACGGCCCCACACGAAACGAGCTTTGGTTCCGGCTGGCTTTTAGTCTGTTCGGGCTTGCGCTCTTGACTGTCGCAATCCTTGTGCGGGGCATTGCGAACTCTGCCGCTTTGGTTGAAGTGGTTGGAATTGCAGGCCTGTTTTTTGGCGGAACAGCAATCTGGGCAGCACACAAACTGTGGCACAACCGCGACTGACTTGCGCCCAACGGCGCTGTGCGCTTTTGTCTATCCAAAAGGAACTCGCATGCCAGCGCCGTTAAACCGTTTCAAAGCCAAACTCAAAACCGGAGAAACACAACTTGGTTTATGGCTTGCAATGGGCCAAGGCTACACAGCCGAGATCGCGGCGGCTGCCGGGTTTGAATGGCTATTGATAGATGGCGAACACGCGCCGAACGATGTGACCAGCATCCACAACCAATTGATGGCGCTGTCAGGCCAAGACGCCTCACCGATCGTGCGTATTCCGCACAATGATGCCGCCTTGATTAAACAGGTTTTGGACCTTGGCGTACAAACCTTGCTGTGCCCCATGGTGCATTCCGCGCAAGACGCACAGCGTATTGTTCAAGCCATGCGCTATCCGCCCAAAGGTATACGGGGTGTGGGGCACATGCTGGGTCGCGCGTCGTCTTTCAATGGCATCCCGGATTACATCAAAACAGCCGAGGATGAACTGTGCTTGATCGTGCAAGCCGAAAGCACCGCTGCAATGAATGCTCTAGAAGACATCTGCGCAGTCGATGGCGTCGACGGCGTCTTTATCGGCCCGGCGGACCTGTGTGCCGATATGGGGCTTCTCCCGAATATCACGCACCCCGATGTGCGTGCCGCTGTTGAAGATGGGCTGAACCGCATTCGCGCCACCGGCAAAGCTGCAGGGATTATCGACGGCGATCCAAAGCTGATCCAACAGGATCTGGACGCAGGAGCGAACTTTATCGCCCTTGGAGCTGATGTTTTATTACTCGCCGACGCGATGCGCAATCTTTTGGGCACATGGCGGCCTCGGACAGCGTAGCCCAAGGCCAGTTTTGAAAGGAGTATCCTTACTCTGCCGGGACCATGGTATTGGGCACATTGCGTTTCGCAAAATGCTGGCGGTTCAAGCGCAGCAGCAAGGCTATCGCAACAACTTGAGCTACCAAGGCGATGGCTGTCACACCCCAATACGCAACGCTGAACTTCTCAATTGCACCGGCGTCGACCAATCCTTTGTTGGCAAAAAAATGCACCATGACGGACAGCGCAACAGCCGGACACACCAGCGCGTACGACCCGGGCGACGTTTGCGAGCCGAGCACATAATCGGTGAAATAGCCCTGCCGCAGCATGACAACTGCCCCCAGCAGCAGAAAGGCCACCTGAATCGCCAACAAGCGGGTCAGGAAAAGCATCATCTCGCCAGGCTGCGTGTGCACATCAAAAACAACATGCAATCCATGGCTTTGCCGCATGAACAGGATGCCCAGAACCGTAATCAATGGCACGATGATGGTCAGTGTCGGCGCGGCCTCACGAGCTGTGCCGTGCTGGAGCATCGACACCAAGGCAGTTATTGCGGCAAACAGCGTGTAAACCACTGCGACCACAGCAAAGAACGTGGATAAGATCAACGCCGTTGCAACGGTACCGGGCTGCGTGCTCATCGCGGCAGGCGCCGCAAATCCAACACCCACCATCGCAATGCTGAACGCAGGCAAAAGCTGTGCGAAGGAATTATGTGCGGACAGATCGAACGCGCCGCCTATGGACAGCACGCGCCCAAGGAAGGCACCGATCATCTTGAGCGCTAGAGCCCCGATCCCTGCAAACGCGATCATCGCGAGAGGGAACAGGAACTCTACGACGCTCCACAGTTGAGGAACGAAGACCAATCCAATGATGAACAGAACGTTCACGCTCATGGCAAGGGCCAGTGGAAGTGCCAGCAAAGACGCTTCTGCATTTGATTGGCGAAGCGTAGCATAGGCTTCGGTCGCCTTAAAGACGCGAAATGCTTTTAAGTTCCAGATCAGCGATTTCAGGTTCAGGTAGGCAAAGACAGCAATACCCAGAATGGCTACTGCGATCGCAGCCTGCATAACAAATGGGCCGCCGGAGAATGCACTCGCAATGTCTTCAAATACTGGCACTGGCTGGTTCGGGTGGGGCACCCAGAACACCAGAAACATAAAAAACGTAACAGCCACGCCACCAGCACCCAAGGACGCCAAGAAGTAGAGAGGTGAGTATGTGTCGGCTGGTCGCGTGGTTCCCAGGCTCATGAGGATCTCCTTCATATTCAATTTATGGAATATTTATATATTCGAAAATCAGAATGTAAATAGGGAATGTTCTGCGCCGAGATGTCCGATACTTGCGTTCTCAACGCGCTCTTCTCGTGCGCAATATGTTGTGGATAATCTCTGAGCCAAAACCACATACGGCATGAACGCGTTGACTCAAACACCATTGCCACGACAAACTGGAGCATAAATTGGAATCAGGCAGGTAGGTCGGGTGCGCTTTTCCAAACTTCGTTTGACAGGCTTCAAAAGCTTCGTTGACCCCACAGATTTGATAATCGCTGATGGTCTGACTGGGGTTGTGGGCCCGAACGGATGTGGGAAATCGAACCTACTGGAAGCGCTACGTTGGGTGATGGGTGAAAACCGGCCCACTGCGATGCGTGGCGGCGGGATGGAGGATGTGATTTTCGCCGGGGCCGCAACGCGACCCGCCCGCAACTTTGCAGAAGTCTCGATCCAGATCGACAATGGCGAACGGCTTGCGCCAGCCGGATTCAACGATCAGGACCAACTCGATATTGTCCGGCGTATCACCCGCGATGTGGGCAGCGCGTATAAAGCAAACGGCAAAGACGTGCGGGCGCGCGACATTCAAATGTTGTTCGCCGATGCCTCGACCGGAGCACATTCGCCCGCGCTGGTGCGGCAGGGCCAGATCAGCGAATTGATCAATGCAAAACCCAAGAACCGTCGGCGCATTCTGGAAGAAGCAGCCGGTATCTCGGGTCTTTATCAAAGACGGCACGAAGCGGAATTGAAGCTTAAGAGCACCGAAGCCAACCTTTTGCGGGTCGACGACGTTATCGAACAGTTGGCTGCGCAGTTGTCGCAACTGGCAAGGCAAGCGCGGCAAGCGGCCCGGTATCGCGCGATTGGAGAGGAATTGCGCTTTTCCGAAGGGCTGCTGCTGTACCGTCGCTGGAAGGATGCCGATGTTGCGAGGGCAGAGGCGGAAGCGCATTTGCGCGAACAGACGACCCAAGCCGCACGCTCCGAGACAGCAGCGCGCGACGCCACCAAAGCACGAGAGACGGCAGACCAAGCTGTCCCGCCGTTGCGCGAGGAAGCGGCGATTGCGGCTGCAGTCGTACAACGGCTTGTCCTTCAGCGTGACACGCTGTCAGAACAAGAACGCCGCGCTGCCGATCTGATCGAAACGCTGACCCGACGCATTGATCAGATGTCGAAAGACATGGAACGCGAGGGCAGCCTGAACCGAGACGCTGGCGAGACCATCCAACACCTCGAATGGGAAGCGCGAGAGCTTGAGAAAGCTGCCGAAGGTCATGACGACAAACTCTCAAGCGCCGCCGAAGCATCCCATGAGGCAAATGTTGTCCTGCAAAACCGTGAAGCGGATTTGAGCCAAAATACCGAAGATGTCGCCCGTCTAGCGGCGCGGCATCAATCCGCCCAACGGCTGTTGAGCGACAGCCAGAAAACGCTCGACCGGAATGAAGCGGAAGCGGCGCGCGCGCGGACGGCAACACAAAACGCGCAAGAAACGCTGGCATCCGCCAAAGAAACCGCACTCCAGGCTCAGGCGGAACAAGCTGCTGCCAAAGACTTGGCGGAACGTGCCGAACAGGTCCTTGCCGAAGCAGAAGCCGCGCGCGCAGAAACGCAAGCGCGCGAAGCAGATGCACGTGCGGAACGTTCGGAAGCAGAGGGCGAATTGAATGCGCTGAGCGCAGAGACAACCGCACTTGCCCGTTTGCTTGATCGCGATACCGCGGAAGGGGGACAAATTCTTGACCGTTTGCAGGTCGAGCAGGGTTTTGAAAAAGCGCTGGGTGCCGCACTCGCCGATGATCTACGCGCACCTGAGGTTGACGCGGATGGACCGACAGGTTGGGCCAGCCTGCCAGCATATGATGCAACGCAACCACTTCCTGACGGTGTGACAGCACTGACGCAGCATGTGTCTGTTCCGGACGTTCTTGAACGCCGTATGGCGCAGATCGGCCTTGTCGATGCCGAAGATACCGCCCGCCTGCAATCCTTGCTCAAACCCGGTCAACGCCTTGTCAGCCTTGATGGTGATTTGTGGCGCTGGGATGGATACCGTGCCTGGGCCGAAGACGCACCCTCCGCAGCCGCCTTGCGACTGGAACAGCTAAACCGCCTTGAAGCTTTGAAGCAGGAAACCGCGCGCCTGACGGCACGTGTGGATGCAGCGCGCGATGCGCATAACAGCCTGACACAGCGGCTCTCTGATTTGACAGTGGCAGAAAAGACTGCCCGGCAAGCGCGCCGGGACGCAGATGCTTCGGTGACGGACGCCACACGCAAGCTAAGCCGGGCCGATGCCGACAGCGATATGGCGGCTGGCAAGCTCGAAAGCTTGTCTTTGTCGGTCTCTCGCTTCGAAGACGAGGCGACAACTGCCCGGGCCCAAGTTGTGGAAGCAGGACGTGCTGCGGCAGAGTTGGACGATTTGGACACCGCGCGCGCACAAATCGAAGACCTCAAAATGACGGTTGAAGCGGCGCGCATGACCATGATGGCGCGACGTTCAGAACATGACGAGTTGCGACGCGAAGGCGAGGCCCGCAAGGCGCGTGCGCAACAAGTCACCAAAGAGCTGAGCGGCTGGCGGCATCGCCTTGAGACAGCCGAAAAGCGCAGTGCGGAATTGGCTGAACGTCGTGCGGCGGCGCAAACCGAATTGGAAATGGCGTCTAGCGTGCCGCAGGAATTGGCCAATCAGCGCGAAACGCTCGGCCACGAAATCGCACAAAGCGAGGCTCGCAAAGCCGCCGCTGATGATGCGCTGTCAAAGGGTGAAGCCGCGCTGCGCGAAGCAGACAGCTTTGAACGCGAGGCGGAGCGCAAAGCGTCTGAAGCGCGCGAAACACGCGCGCGATCCGAAGCGCGCGCCGAAGCGGCGCGGGACGCGGTTACGCTGGCCGCAGAGCGGATTGCGGAGGAACAGGAGACCAGTCCAACCGCGCTGTTGCAAAAACTTGGTGCCGACCCCGACGCGCTTGCCAAGGCAGAAGCCATCGAAGCGGATGTGAACCGGCTCAAGCGCCAGCGCGATGCATTGGGCGCTGTGAACCTGCGGGCCGAGGAAGACGCGCGGGAAGTTCAAGAAGAACACGATACGCTTCTGACCGAAAAGACTGACCTTGAAGAGGCGATCAGAACCTTGCGCTCCGGCATCTCAAGCTTAAACCGCGAGGGACGCGAACGACTTTTGACAGCGTTTGAGCAGGTGAATAGCAACTTCTCGCTGCTGTTCCGCCATCTGTTTGGCGGCGGCGAAGCTAGCCTTGTCATGGTGGAAAGTGACGACCCGCTGGAAGCCGGGCTTGAGATCATGTGCCAGCCTCCGGGTAAAAAGCTGTCTACATTGTCGTTGCTGTCAGGCGGTGAACAGACACTGACGGCATTGGCGCTGATCTTTGCGGTCTTCCTGGCAAACCCAGCGCCGATCTGTGTCCTTGACGAAGTCGACGCCCCTCTGGATGACGCCAATGTCACGCGCTTCTGTGATCTGTTAGACGAGATGTGCCGCCGTACAGACACCCGATTCCTGATCATCACACACCACGCCGTCACGATGTCCCGCATGGATCGTTTGTTTGGTGTGACGATGGCAGAACAGGGCGTAAGCCAGCTTGTTTCGGTTGACCTTAAGAACGCCGAAAAGATGGTCGCGTAATTGTGTCTCTGCTCCAGAGCGTTTGTTGTCTACAGTCGTTTAATGACACGATTTCTACTTTGGATTGCGCTTTTGCCATCAATCACGTTCGCGCAGAACTGGGTCCCGCGCGATACGGATACACTGTTTACGCAGCTTGATCTGGAAGCACGACTTCGAGGGGAAACGATCACGTTTTTCGATGATGGTCAGTCGCAGTTCTTTGAGGACGGGCGCTATACGTACACCTACGCCAACGACGGTGGCACGGGATATGGCTACTTCGAAATCAAAACGGACAGCACGATTTGCGTTGAGTTTGTTACCGGGTTTTCGCGCTGCGACATGTATGTGATTGATGCCGCAAACAGGCTGGTCGTAATTACTGAAGCTGGCGATCGCTTCCCTGTCAGGCCGTAAACCTTTCGCAAAAGCCAAGAATCGTTACAGCCGCCACACACGGACGTGTTTTGCCCATCTTCGCCACATGTCGCATCTCTGTGCGCAGAGCGATGACAAGGGGTGACAGCGTATGCGCGCAGCAGATGTGGTGGCAAAACGGCTTTACGACGCTGGGTGCCGATGGGCGTTTGGTATGCCTGGCGGGGAAGTTCTGACGCTGATTGATGCGTTAGAGACTGCCGGGATTACCTTTGTCCTTTGCAAACATGAAAACGCCGCCGGTTTCATGGCGGAAGGCACGTATCACCGCACAGGGTCGCCCGGTATCCTCGTTGCCACAGTCGGCCCCGGCGCTTTGAACGGGATCAATGTAGTGGAAAACGCGCGGCAAGATCGCGTGCCCATGATTGTTCTGACGGGTTGTGTCGATCCTGAAGTCGCGGCCGTCTACACGCATCAGGTGCTGGACCAGCCACAAGTGTTTCGCCCGATCACAAAGGCCACATTTACTCTGAATGCAGGTGCGGCAAATGTAATCGCTGACAAGGCAGTGACGATTGCGATGGAAGGACGCCCCGGTCCCGTGCATATCGATGTGCCAATCTCCGTTGCTGATGCTGAGGCGACCGGCACTGGCGTATTGCGGACGCCTGCAGCAGCAGTTGCAGTTGCGGGGGAGGCCTTGCAAACAGCGCGCGCAGCTTTGGCACATGCAAAACGGCCACTCATTATCGCAGGCGTTGATGCAATGGCGCAGGGTGCAGAAGGTGCGGTTCAGCAAGCAACCGAAACACTAGGCGCACCCGTTATCACCACATACAAAGCAAAGGGCCTCTTGCCAGAAGATCATCCCCTTTCGCTTGGTGGTGCTGGTCTCTCACCCAAAGCGGACAGCATCTTGTTGCCGTTGGTTGCAGACGCAGATGTCATCCTCGCCATCGGTTATGACCCTATTGAGATGCGTGCAGGCTGGCAAAACCCGTGGGATCCGGCGCAACAGATGGTCATCGATATCACCGCAGAGCCGAACCATCACTACATGCACCAATCCACGCTGAACATCATCGGCGATTGCGACGCCAACGTTGCAGCCATACTGCCTGAGCCGCTTTCAGACACATGGAGCGCAGGACAGATCGGCACCACCAGGGACGCGCTGCGAACAGCGTTTCCGGAAGCGTCTGAATGGGGACCGGCTCAGGTCATTGAAACCTGCCAGGAGGTTTTGCCAACCGATACCTTGGCCACCGCCGACAGCGGCGCGCATCGCATTTTGCTTTCGCAGATGTGGCGCTGCGGGTTCCCAAGGGCGCTGACACAGTCCTCGGGTCTGTGCACCATGGGGTGTGCTCTACCCTTGGCCATGGGGGCGCAAATCGTGGAGCCGGATCGTACGGTTGTTTCCTTCTCGGGGGATGCTGGATTCCTCATGGTTGCAGGTGAGCTTGCGACAGCGGCAGAACTCAACCTCAAGACAATCTTCGTTGTCTTCGTCGACGCCTCCCTTGCGTTGATCGAACTCAAACAACGACAACGTCAGATGAAAAACAAAGGTGTGGATTTCGGACGCACAGATTTTGCCGCGGTGGCGCAAGCCTTCGGGGGTAGCGGTGTCAGCGTCAGGTCAAAGCCGGAATTGGAAGCGGCACTGGCGGATGCCGTGACCTCCGACACGTTTACGCTCATCGCGGCCGAAATTGATCGAGGGGCGTATGATGGCGCATTCTGAAACGGCGGGTGCACTTGATGGCGTTTTGGTGCTGGACCTTTCGCGCATTCTGGCCGGGCCAACGGCCACACAAATGCTAGGCGATCTGGGTGCCACCGTCATCAAGATCGAAAACCCTAAGACGGGCGGCGATGATACACGCAGTTGGGGCCCGCCATTTGCCCCTACGCCCGACGGACAAAGTGACCTCAGTGCCTATTTCATGGCCGCCAATCGCAATAAATACTCGGTCGCTGCTGATCTTTCGACAACGGACGGGCAAGAGCTTGTAAAAGCTTTGATCGCGCAAGCCGACATCGTGATCGAGAATTACAAACCGGGCGGGTTAAAGAAGTTCGGCCTGGATTTTGAGACGATCTGCGCCAAACACCCCGAGCTTGTGTATTGCTCGATCTCTGGCTTTGGCCAGACTGGTCCTAACAGCCACATCGCCGGGTATGACCTTATGGCGCAAGGCTATGGTGGGATCATGTCGCTAACGGGCGACCCGGATGGTCCGCCGATGAAAGTGGGTGTCGGCATCTCTGACGTAGTGTGCGGGATGTATGCCACCATCGGGATTCTCGCCGCGTTGCGCCACCGCGACCAAACTGGTGAAGGCCAGCATATTGATCTGGCATTGGTCGACAGCCAAATGGCTTGGCTCATCAACGAAGGGACCAATTTCCTGGCATCCGGGAAAGAACCCCAACGTCGCGGCAATGCGCATCCCAACATCGTGCCCTATGATGTTTTTGCGACATCAGACGGGCACATCATCCTTGCCGTTGGCAACGACGCGCAATTCCAGCGTTTCTGCCACGCAATGGAGCGCGTTGACCTTGCGGAAGATTCGCGGTTCACGACAAATCCAGATCGTATTGCCAATCGTGGCCCGCTGTCGGACGCGATTTCTGAAATACTTTCAGCCCGAACAAGCGCAGACATTCTACAAGTGTTACAATCCGTTCAGGTCCCGTGCGGACCGATCCACACCGTTGGTCAGGCTTTGCAAACCGATCAGGCGCAAGCGCGCGGAACGGTGGTTGCGGTCGACAACCCAGAAACCACGCCTGGCCATGTTGCGTTGCTTGGAAACCCCTTAAAACTGTCCAGAACACCGGTCACAATACGACGCGCCCCGCCACGCTTTGGCCAGGATACAGACCACCTGTCCACCATTCTGGACAAGCACAAGAAACAAGCAAATCCCGAGGGGTAGCTCACCCTTTCGTGAGAATTCCTCACGTTCTTGCGCGCTAGCGGGCACGTGATGTGAGCGTGTTCATGGAACTGTCTACCTACGACACTGACGCCTAGGTGCGACATGTTCTACAAAGGAAGACCGTATGCTCCACGATATCTGTACCTGTGAGGTCAGCCTAACCGACGCGAACGCAGTTGCCGAATGGAACGGTGTTATCCTGGGCATTCTCTCTCACGGTCAGAAAGCGCCTGTGCATCTTGGAAAGCTTCTTGAGCTTGCTCCAGACTATGCGCTTGCCCATGCGGTGAAGGGTTTGTCGGCACTGATGCTGGGCCGCCGCGAACTGGTGGAAGTTGCGGCACAAGCCAACCGAACCGCGCAAACCTGTCTGCAAGCAGGCGCCGCAACCACAAGAGAGCGTTTGTGGTGCGCAGCACTGGACGCATGGTTGCGCGGGCATCCATCGGTCGCGATTGCCCGCATGGAAGATGCGCTTTTGTTGAACGCGGCTGACACGATCAGCATGAAACTCTCGCATGGTATCCGGTTCATTATCGGCGACAACCACGGCATGCGCCGGTCGGTTGAACGCGTGATGCATGCCCACACCGAAGACCACCCACTACGCGGATACGCCCTAGGATGTCTCGCGTTTGGCATGGAAGAAACCGGCAATTACGCAGAGGCAGAGCGCATGGGCCTGCAAGGGCTTGAAACGGCTTTGGATGACGCATGGGGCTTGCACGCCGTCACGCATGTCTACGACATGACACATCGCACCAAGGACGGTATTGCGCTGATCGACAGCAATATCGCGGCGTGGGACCACTGCAACAACTTCCGCTTTCACGTCTGGTGGCACAAAGCGTTGCTACACCTTGATGAAGGCGATATCGCGCAGGTTCTGACGCTTTACGACACACAGATCCGCAGCGAGAAAACAGACGACTATCGCGACTTCTCGAACGCGAGTTCGCTGCTGATGCGTTTAGAGCTTGAAGGCATTGACGTAGGTGAACGATGGGACGAACTGGCTACCCTCGCCGAAGCGCGCAGTGATGACGGATGCCTGGTCTTTGCGGACCTGCACTACATGCTGGCACTGGCGGGTGACAATCGCGAAGAAGCTGCCGCACATATGATGGCGCGTGTTGCGAAAGATGCCGAAGGTCATGATGAAATGGCACTTATCATGGACAACCCTGGCGTTTCCGCAGCTGAAGGCCTCGCCGCTTTTGGCGCAGCGCAATACAGCACGGCTTTTGACAAGATGCGCGCCGCGCACCCACGGTTTCAGATGATGGGTGGCAGCCACGCCCAGCGCGACGTATTTGAACGCGTCACCATCGAGGCGGGTCTACGCGCCGGTCGCCTGGATGCCACCGAAACGCTCTTGCGGGGCCGAATTGCTCAAAGAGACGGCGCAATTGACGCGTTTGCAGACAAACGTTTGCGGATGATCGCCGATGCCCGAGAGATCGGGGCGACCTTTGCAGCAGAATAAGACTAAGTAACACCTCATGACGTTAGCCGACCCATCCATGACGATGCAGCGCCCAGCTGCTTCCTCAGATGCAATGCCCAAGTCAGGCACGCGTGATCCGCGCCTTGATTTCTTTCGGGGCATCGCGATGTTCATCATCCTCATCGCCCATATACCTAGCAACTGGCTGACGTTGTGGATCCCAGCGCGTTTTGGATTTTCGGATGCCACCGAAACGTTTGTGTTCTGTTCTGGCATGGCATCTGCCATCGCGTTCGGCCGCGCGTTTCGGGATAAGGGTTGGATTATGGGATCAACCCGGGTGAGTTTCCGCATCTGGCAGGTCTACTGGGCGCATATCGGTCTGTTCTTCGCGATTGCAGCCACGATGGTCGCGCTGAACAGTCTTTTCCCGGATGGCCGAAACTACGTCAGCCAGCTTAACCTGCATCCGTTTTTCAACAACACCCAGACCAACCTCATTGGTCTGATGACGCTCACTTATGTGCCGAACTATTTCGACATTCTGCCGATGTATATGGTCATCCTTGCGATGATGCCGATTATGATTGGCTTGATGCGCATCCACCTTGGTTTGGCCATCGCTTTTTCTTTATCACTCTGGCTGTGCGCAAACATTTTGGGTTGGAATTTCCCTGCGGAGCCTTGGTCGGAGCGTGGTTGGTTCTTCAACCCGCTCGGCTGGCAATTGATCTTTTTCACCGGCTTTGCCTTGATGGCTGGCTGGATCCCGGCTCCGCCCGTCAGCAAAACGCTATTTTGGTTAGCCGTTGCAGTGATTGTGATTAGTTTGCCGTTTGCCTATTTTCGCATCTTCGACGGGCTGCAGGATGTTTTCCCTTACTTCCGTGAATGGCGTGAGGAATACCGGTTTCTGTTCAACAAAACCGACTTTGGCATCCTGCGCTATATCCACTTTCTTGCGACTGCCTATGTCGCGTGGGTTCTGGTCGGCCCCAAGGGCGCCAACATCCAACCGAGCGGCGGCACAGCATTCCTGTCCCGCGTTTGGGAAAAGGTGTTGGCAGTCATTATGAAGGTCGGCCAGCAGTCGCTCGCAGTATTCATTGGGTCCATGTACCTGGCCCGTGTGTTGGGAGCGCTGTTTGACCAAGTAGGCCGGACACATTTCACGATGCTGTGGGTCAATGCTCTAGGCTTTGCGCTGATCATTGGCGTCGCGTACGGGGCAGGCTGGTTCAAGTCGCAGCCCTGGAAGAAAAAGGCGTAAGCAGTGTTAAGACGACACGTCCTGACCGGGCTCATGGCCCTTGCGGCATCGCCTATGGTCGCCTCCACCAATGGCGAACCAGGCTTGCAACTGGGCCAACGCACAGCCTTTGCACCGGATGACGTTGTACGCTTGGCCCGTGAGCGCGCCGCATCCCGCTATCAAGCGCCGCAAGCAATACCAGAGGCGTGGACCAGCATCAGCTATGACGACTATGTGTCGATCTGGTTCGACAGCCGGAATGCGCTTTGGGCTGATGACGATGACGCGCCTCTGAATGTCGACGTCTTCGCTCCGGGTCTGTTCTACCCACATCCCGTCGATATCTCGGTCATTGAAAACGGAACGACCCGCCCGTTGACGTTTGACATGGATGTCTTCGATAAGACCGACAAATTTCCCGACCTGCCGATAGATGAAACGTTGGGTTATTCGGGCCTGCGGTTGCGTGCGGAAACAGAAAAACCGGGCATCCATCAAGAGTTCGCCGTCTTCCAAGGCGCCTCTTATTTCCGTGCCATCGGCACAGGTGACATCTACGGATTGTCCGCGCGCGGTTTGGCAATCGACACCGGCGAACCTTCGGGAGAAGAGTTCCCAGAATTCCGGGCATTCTGGATCGAAAAACCGAATCCGGGCAGCGACACCTTCGTCGTTCACGCTCTCCTCGACAGCCCAAGCTGCACAGGCGCTTACCGCTTTGAAATCACGCATGGCCAGCCGCTTGAGATGCAGGTCGAGGCCACGATCTTCCCTCGCCGAGACATGGCGCATGTTGGGATCGCGCCGCTGACTTCCATGTTCCAGTTTGACGAAACAAACCGAGATCGGTTCTCGGATTTCCGTCCGGCGGTGCACGACAATGATGGTCTGTTAATCCACAACGGTGCAGGGGAAACGATCTGGCGGCCCTTGGCAAACCCCAAAAAGCTGCAGATCAGCGCATTCCGAGACAACAACCCCCAAGGCTTTGGGCTAATGCAACGCGCGCGTAAATTCAGCGATTTTGCTGACCTCGAAGCGCTTTACCACCGTCGACCGGGCGTTTGGATCGAACCGGGCGAAGGCTGGGGATCAGGCGCCGTGACCTTAATCGAAATTCCAACGGATCGGGAAATCTACGACAACATCGTCAGCTACTGGCGACCAGACGGCGGATTAACGGCGGGGTCAGAGCATAAACTGACATACCGCATGTTATGGGGCGATGACAGCGCATTCGGCCAAGGTTTGCGCGTTCTTAACACCCGAATCGGCAAAGCTTTCGAGGACGGTATCATCGTCGCCATCGATTTCGCGCATGATGCAACAGTGCCGGAAAACCTCGATGATGTCCAAAAACTGGTGCGTTCCAGCGCAGGAGAGGTGTCAAGCGGCGTATTACAGCGCAATCCGGAAACTGG
>ERZ1740070.236-NODE-236-length-38869-cov-5.746432_pt1 | contig 38869 bp, 9 predicted proteins | sample MGYA00581734_ERZ1740070 | MGnify/ENA primary metagenome ERZ1740070 (study PRJEB43018, sample SAMN04849744) | marine metagenome | isolation source: floating plastic debris | place: Pacific Ocean | collected 2008-09-01 | study: EMG produced TPA metagenomics assembly... | reverse complement strand
CTTGCACATTCGTCAGACTGACAATGTCATCGTCTGTATCCGTCACAATGTCCACAGCAGGCTGAGTCGTATCTGGAGCCTGAGCCGTAATCACGCCACGCAGGTCGATAATGCTGCCATCGGCATCGGCGTTACCAAAATCACCAAAGATTTTCACCGTTCGAGCGGCTCGAATTTTACCCGTGTCAGTCAATAGCAGGTCATCGCCAACGCGCAAGACAACTTCCCCGACCTCTGCCAAAATCTCAGCGTCCACATTGGGATTGTTGTCGATGCGCAGATTCTCAAAATTGCCCGTTGCCGAATCACGCACCGTCAAAATCACGTTGCCCTTTCTAGAGCGAGCCTGGCCAACATTCAAGGTGCCAGCGACTTCTGTAAGGTCAATACTGCCGCTAGTGACCACGTCGAGTACGCCAAGCCCGGTAGCAGTGAGTAAGTCGCTTTGGTCGTTAGTCGGCAGTAAGTTAGTGAAGCCTTCCAGGTCGATGACAGTAGCATCCGAATTGTGGCGGATGTTGATGTCTTGGTCGGCGAGTAGTCCGGCGCTTTCGGGAGCGATCGCGCCAAACATATCAGCGTCATAAACATCGAGCCCTGTACCACTCAATACCCCAAGCGTCCTGGCCAAAAGCTGTTGTTTTGGCTCGAAGCGATAGGCACTGTCGATGGGTGTAACCGTTCCCCCTCCCAAAACAGCAGGGTCAACCGCATTCGGTAAGATAACGTCGGGGCGGAAGTGGTTGTTCAAGATTTCGTCAAACACAGGTGTTTCTGTGGGAACAAACACACGAACGCCACCAAGCTGACCGGTTCCCGTTTGATGCTCGCTATCTTGAAGCAAGAGATTAACATCGCCAGCTCTAGATTCAATAGCATCTATGCTGACAATAAACGGCTCCTGAAGAGAAGAATCGAGAGGAATGCGATCAATCCCCTTCAGGTTTAGATAAACGTCGTTTTGAGCTGCGCCATAGAGCGTCGTCGCTCGTGGTGCGTCGTCGTTAGCATTGCCCACGTCTCCCAGGTCAATGCCGCGCACCAGCGCAACGTTCACGCGATTGGCATCGTTTAGGCCAACGCTGCCGTTAATGGCTTCAATATCTAGCGCGCTGGTTTCTATCCAAGCCGTGGGTGTAGAGGCCAGAATATTTCCATCTGTGTTGAGAATGCGGGTGAAGCCAATTGGGTTGAGGATGTCGCCATCGATGACGATATCGCGATCACTGCGTATTAGGTTTGCGCGATCGCGTTGAATCTTCTGAATATCAATTTCTGTTGCCGCAAAGGCCCGGCGCAAGTCGAACTCTAGGGTAGTGCTTGATCTGGGTGCACCCGGCGCTGACTCTATTTGCACCAGCGGTAGCTCGTCACCTCGGTTAATCGTGTCGATTTTAACAATGTGCATCTCTTGATCGGAGTGATCGAGAATATCGATATTGCCAAAGTTATTGCGGAATTCAAACAGAGGCCAAGATGGATTACTAGGAGAGGCAATACCATTTTTGACAAACTGTTCAGCTTTAAAGAACGCGTCGCCAAGGGCACCACTGTTGCTTACCTCCACAAAGTAGTCACCATCACTAATCGTGTCACCAGCTCGCAGCTCAGTAGCATCACCTCGATCATCTCGAACAGAAACATTGGTGAGCTTTATAATTTTGCCGTCTTGATCGATGACAAGTTCTGGCTCGCCGCCGCCACTAAGAATCGTGACATCCGCGTCCCACTTGAGTTCATTGCTATCGTCTTGGCCGCTCCTTACATCTACATAAAGTGCTAGCGAGGGCGTTGCTTTGTTCGCGTAGCTGGTGATTGCACTTCCTTTCTGCAATCCACTGTTACCACTGCTAATTTCCGCCGCCCCGCCGCCGTTAGCTCGGCTCTCATCTCTGACCCCAGCAACAACCTCAACATTGCGCTTAACATCAATCGTCTCAGTGGAATTATCACCACCTTGAGTGCCGCCTCGCGGTACGGGAATAAAGCCGATAGGGAGAACGCTTCTGTTACGATTGCTCAACAAGTCAGCAGCTACCGCCGTAATATCAACGCCTCTAGAGCCTGTAATGGTTGTCCGCGCAGCGGCGTCATCGCCATCGACCCCAATCACATTGCCGACAGTCGAGGTGAGATTCACACCCGAATCAGCATCGGCAACAGCAACAAAAGCATAGGTACGCGCCGTTGAATTAGAGGTGCCATTTAGCTTATCAACTTGGGCATTGATATCAACAGAATCTGCCGTAATATCGACAGCTTGGTCAACTTCATTCTGGGTAGACCCCCCGATATTGAGCGTTGAGTTAGAAACAGAACCAGAGCCTGCTCCCCCAGACTCAGTGAAGGCTGTTGTCGCCCCATCTGCGGCAGAATTAGCATAAATACCTACCGCATCTAGGGCCGTAATCGTAGCGCCTGACCTAATCTCACTTTTGTTTGTGTAATTGAGCGTGGCCCCAGTATCAGCTCGCTTACTCGCGATCGCACCGCCACCGGTTGACCTAGATTCAGAACCAACAAAGTGGTTGGAATCGGTCTGCAAAATGAAGTCGTTACCAGCTGAAATATCAACATTTGAGCCTACATAGGCGTCAGTATTCGCGGTGCTGTTGGTTGTGGCATTAGCATCACCAATAGAAACACCACCCCCACCCCCGTTGCGGGCGTACGATGTCACCCTGGAGTTAGCGTCAGCATCGATACTCACCGACCCGTCAGCCGTAATCGATGTCGCGCTTACGTGAGCCGTCACCTGCGATGTAGAGTTCATTCTGGCGGTGGGATTGCCCACTTCTACTACGCCGCCACCACCGCCCGTGGCCGAAGCACCAGAAACCCCATCACCCGAAGCCGGTGAAACGGTACTCAAAGAGCTACCACCCGCTCCCATAAACATATGTTCTATCGTGCCTGGGTTAGGCGTTGGGTCAGTGTAGGCATTTTGCAAATCGAACGTCAGTGTTTGCTGCTCTGAGCCTGGCTTGAGGTCTAAGCCCAAATAACCAAGCAGAACAGACGGTGTGAAGGGATTCACGCTGCAGTATACGATGGTGGTTCCGGCGCTATCAGTCGCTAGCTGGAAGGTTGGGCCGCTGGCGTTTTTCACGTAGTAGGTCTGCCCATTCTCCAATCCTTGAATCCCCTTCTCTAGAGAATACTCGCCATCCTCTACAGCAGGCGCAATGGCAATTTCTTCTCCAATTAGCCTTAGGTTGGAGCCGCCAGGTAACAGCACAGGAGCGCCGCCAGCGCTGCGACTTAGTCGGAATGTGTCTTGTGTGCGGCTACTGACGAAGTAGACGTTGCCGCTATTGAGGTCGGTGAGTCTCTGTCCATTGGTAAAGCTATGGTTGCCCAAATTAATTTGAGAGATGTCTGTTCTCTCGTTGGGATCTGGATCGATGTCAATAGTTGAAATTTGCCCAGCGGAGACATCTGCATAGGCTTGAGTGAGCTGAACAGAATTGCTGTTGGTGCGAATCACCCGATAGCCAGCACCGTTTGACAAGCCAGAAACATCTGCGGTGTCACCGTTGTTTTTGTAGGTGACAAAGTCACCACTTTGTAAGCCATGATTCAAGATGAATATATTGTTGGCACCCGGACTATCCTGATCTCTCAGATTGTCGTAAGAGGTGCCATTAGGAGGAACATCGACTTGGACGCCAAAGAAGATTGGGGCGACAGGGACACTGTAGGTAACCGTATCGCCTTCTGCGAACTGCCCTGATTGAGTGAATCGGTTGGTATTGCTATTGATAGCACCCACCTGGAAAGTAGAGAGCAGAGCACTGTCACTGGCCAAAGCTTGGGCTCTGTTATCCACCAGTCGAATACTGAAGGGATCGTAAATAGGGGTACCATTCGGCTCTTGATCGATTTGAATAAGGCGAACATAGAGGGTTTGACCCGAAGAGATACCCTGCCCAGGTTCGATAATAGACACCCCAGATTCTGGTGAATAAACAACAGCATCGCCATTTTGGAAGTTGTGATTTCCTTCAAAGGTGATGACATCGGTATTCGCCACTACCTTCGTTGCATCAAATCTGTTGCCTAGCTTAATCGAGACATCTGCTTGATCAACTAAGACGCCGTACTCTCGGCCATTTTGTAGGCCGCCCCCAATTTGTGAACCGCTGTTGACCACATAGCGAACCACATCACCGTCGTTGACGGGGAAGGTGAAGTTGATAGTGTTGTTAGCTGCATCTACACCGGTAATTTCGTTGCTGGGTGCTTGAGCAGAAGGTTGGTTATCTAGCAGAGCATTAACGGAAACGTCGCCAGTAGCGTCAATGACGGTACCCGTATCGATATAGGCTTCAACAGTGGGATTATAATCAGCTTCTGAGAGAGAAGTTCCTACTTGAACAGCGCCTCCCCCAGAAGCATTAGAGGCGGCATCTGCCTCGCCTCGCCCGGTAGCATTGATAGCAAGGCTCCCGATTGGAGAGGTTTGACCGATGCGTGCTGATTTGCCAACGTAGGCTTTTGCGATATGGGCACTATCGGCGTCTGCTTTAGCCACACCGATGGAAACAGCTGCGCCACTCCCGACATTGATGTTTGCATTAGCAGTCGCACCCACCACAGCCGCTTCTACATCTACTTGCTGGGCGTTGTCGATGGTAGTGCCGTCGTCAACATAGGCGCGGGTATTGCCTCGGGTATCTGCTTTGGCTTGAGAACTAATAGCACCCACGATAATGCTACCGGCACCGCTCCTAACTTTTGACTGGGTCTCGGCGGTGGAGTTAGCGCTAATGCTAACGTTACCAGTCGCGTCAAGATTGCTTCCCTGTAAGGATGCGTCGGTATTGGCATTCATCAAGGCGATGCTTTCACCTCGGCCACCGCCACCGACTAACCCTATCGATACTGCCAGAACGTCAGCTGTCGCTTTGTTGTTGGCAATCGCCTCCACTGCCAAATTGTTGGTATTGATTTCAGCGTCCCCAATCCAGGCGGCTGTGTTGCCATTAGTCCCATCACCAATGACTGACCTCGCTTCAAATAGCGATACTGAAATACCCACAGAGCCATTGCCGCCCCTAGCGATCGCATCAGTTTTGGCAATACTATCTGCCTTGACGGTTACAGTACCAAGCGGGCCGTCATTATTGACATTAATCTTAGCGCCATCTCTAATTGTGGCTTCAACATTGCCTGTGATAGTGGCTGTCGATCCGCTGTTTGATCCGCTACCTAGCCCGCCAATACTGGCTGCAAAGAGATCGGCAGTCACTTCCCGACGCGTTTTGGCATCGGCCTTCTCTGTTGTAACGTTCAAATTTCGCGCGTTGATCTGAGCATTTGAGCCCACATAGGCTTCAACGTTGCCCGTAATCGCCGCCTTCGGTGTGAAGTTGTTGCCGTTAGCAATCAGGCTACCGCTACCGCCTGTGAGTTTCGCTTCGGCGATTTCTGTTGCCAGCGCTCGAATGGTAAGCGTATCTGCCACTGCGATCGCCTGATCACCTGGCGCTAAAGTCGCATTGTCTCTGGGCCCTACAAAGGCTTTCACGCTGGTAGAAATATTGGCTTCGCTCGTTGCTGTCGCCACATCGACACCCAGGCCTACACCCACATAGAACAAATCAGTGAAGACTGAATGCTGACGATTGGCAGCTACATGCATCTCTGCATCAACCGTCAAATTCGTGGCCGTCACAACAGCGTTTTCGTCTGTGTATGCCTCAACGCTGCCCTGTAGATTATTCTTTACGGACATCGCACCGACATTGACCAAAGAAACAGAAACCTGATCTACATTTGCCTCTAGATAAGGCGTAGCATCAGCTTCGACAGTTACATTTTTACCAGCGACATCTGCCCCTTTAGCAACGTAAGCGAGCGTATTGGCACTGATAGTACCGCCCATATTCAATACACCAATCGTCACCGCCCCAACCGAAACTTGAGAGATATTGTTGGTAAGGGTGCTTTCGGTATTGGCCTTGATATTGATATCGTGATTAGCCGCAGTCAGCTGAGCGTTTTCTCCGACATAGGCTTGCGTGGTCCGGCTAATAGTTGGTGTGACATTGATAGTACCAACGGTCAGCAGGCCTACGCTAACCTGAGTAATATTTGGACTCGCCGTACTCACATCTGTTGCCAAGATGTCAATTTTACCGGCGGCGCTGGTGCGATTCGCCCCCGTGACATAGGCATTGGTAGATCCGGAAATGTTGGCAACGTAGTCAATAACGCCAACGCTAACAGCGCCCACACTGGCACCCACTACGTCTGGATCAACACTCGCTTCTGAGGTTGCCTCAACCCGCAGATTGCCCTGAGATGCCGTTAGGTCAGACGAATCTACAAAGGCGTTAACATTGCTTTCGATATCTTCTTGAGCGGTTACAACAGCTGCGCTAGCCCCAATGCCTGCCGCTAGGGCGACAGCCACCGCAACGGTATCAGTTGTCGGGGTTGAGCTAGCGGCGATCGCAATGTCACCCACGTTCGCCTTAAGCGTAGTGTCGGTGACTTTTGCAGTCACGGTGTCGCTAATAGTGTTTTTACTAATCGTGACGCCGCCTGCCGCTGCAACAAGACTAGCCGAAAGAGCGGCAGCCGCAATTCTTGAGGAAATCGAGCTATCGCTATCAGCTGTGATATCAATAGCGCCACCCGACGTAACACTCACAGAGTCTTCAATAGAAGCATTAATCACAGAGGTGATAGTATTCATGGCACTCGTTCCAGCGCCACTGAAAGAGATGCCAATAGGCGCTACTGCGGCAGCAATGGCAGCAGATACGGCAACAGAATCAATATCGGCGGCTTGCTGCGCGGCGATCGCAATACCTGCTAGCGACGCATTGCCAGCGCTTGCAGTGACATTGCTAGCATTCCGAATAGAAGCATTCACAAAATTGCCAATCTCATTGTTGGCGATGGTAGCGGCAATCGCCACGCTCACACCGACGCCAGAAGGGGTAGGCGCAACCGAAATCGCCAGGGCAGCAGCGACTGCGATCGCCTTAATCGTAGACAAATCATCCGCACTCAAACTCAAACGATCAGCCTGAATGCCATTGGCACCGTCACCATCGATATAAGCTTCAACCGCGCCAAAGATTTGGTTTTCAACCTGCGTACCTGCCCCAGCGCCGCTTAGCGCAGCAATACCGCCGCCTGAAATGGCGACCGACCCGGCAACCACAACAGAACCAATACTCTGCGTAGATCGAGCGGCGATACTAATATCGTCGCTGGCATTGATGTGAGTATTTTGACTATAGGCTTTAACTTCCGCAGCGTCGTTAGGGTTAGCGATCGCATCTCGAGTACCAATCACGTATTTCGCAAAGCACGCACCAATCGACAGCGCCCCACCGCCACCGATACCTACGGCTCCTGCCAGTGAGGCGGAAACAATAGTAGAAACAATGCCACCCGACGATTGCGCGCTTAGCTCAACGTTATTAGCCCGTTGAATATTGCTGTTTTCTAGATAGGCCTTGGTTTTACTGCGGATGAAGTTGTTGGCAAGGGCCCCTGCGCCACTAATACCGCCCGTAATCCCCCCGCTGCCAGAAGCCGCGACAGCAGCGGCTACCGCAACCGCATCAATCGCCGCTTGAGAAACGGTGAGTACATTGCTCGATAGTTTGACAATGTAAGCCTCTTTGTTGTCAATGTCTCTGACTAGCCACTCTTCACCCATCGTCAAGACACTGACCGCAAGCGTATTAGAGAGATTAATACCGCTGTTGCCAAAGGCTGTTCTTAATTCAGCGGGCAAGGTATTAGTAAGCGTGTTGTTCTGAACGATATTTTGATCTAACCCGCTTTGAATAGTGGCGATATTGTTCGTGACCGTAAAGATAGGCAGCGTGCCCGTTTTAGCCGAAACCGTAAGGTCGCCGCTAGTAACCGTGACATCGTCGGCATCTTTAACATAGGCTTCTACCGCAGTTGTGATGTAGTTTTCTGAGAGGGCAACGCCGATAGAAACCGCGCCGCCAAAGGTGCCGCCACCCGCCACGGTCAGAGCCGCAGCGGCGACGTTGGATTTTATTTGCGAGCGATCGTCAGCTGTAAGGGCAATACTGCTGGTGGTAATTCCCACTGGCCCGTCACCCTTAATGTAGGCTCCGATATTGCCACCGATACGATTTTCTGCGCTCGTGCCTGACCCTGCGCCCGAGACACCGCCAGCGCCCCCTACCCCAATGCCTACGGCAAAGGATAGGACCAGGGCGTCTATCGATCTCTGTGCGATCGCCTGCTGACTAAGCGCCCCCCGAGCAAAAATGCTGGAATCTTCTACATACGCCTGAACCTGACCCGCCCCTGAAACCGCAACAGCATCGCCATTACCATCGAGTTCCCACCCAATCAGGTTACGAGCCAGGGCCGCCCCGATAGCGCCAGACACACCCACATCACCAGAACCCGCGACTGCCGCAGCACCGCCAACAATTTTGGCAACAATTGAGGACTCATCCAGGGCCGTTAGCGCAACCGTGTTGACACTATCTGTGGCTGAACCCAGATTGCTGTTCCGGATATAGGCATGGGTATTCCCCAGAATAATATTGGTTGCATCTGCCCCTGCACCGCCTAGCGCTACAGCCGTTGAGCCACTTATCGCCGCGGCCACTGCCGCCGCTGCTGCCGTGCTCTCTATGCTGTTTTTAGAGATAGCCTCTAGCCCAATATTGCCTGCTGTTTTAATGCTGTTATCAATGTCTTGAAGATACGCTGCAACATCCGTGCCTATTTCGTTTCTTGCCAGGCCCACGCCAATTGAGAGCGCCGCTGCCACTCCGCCAAAGGCCGCACCAATAGCCACCGCACCCGCCACTGCGTCAATTGCGGAAGTATCTCGGGCGGAAAGCGCCACATTAGCCGCCTCAATTCCCACCGTACTGCCCGCGCCATCTACAAAGGATTTGACCAGTGTCGTGATTATGTTTTGAGCATCAACGCCCGCCCCAGCCGCACCAAAGCCAACTGTGCCACACGAGCCCGCCACCGACCCAGCAAACACGACTGCCTTCACCGCATTGTTAGAGACCGCCATCTGAGACAAATCTCCTGCCGCCTGAACAGTACTCCCGCTCACAAAAGACTGCACAGCATTCCCCCGACTGACTAACGCCCACCGCTGCGTATCGCCATAGTCTTCAGCAGCTAGCGCCACAGCCGTTGGCGTTGCTGTGCCCAAGTAGCGATAAATATTACCCGCCAGTGCGCCTGCATCGACTCTCACGGTGTTGCCAGTTTGCAGCTGCTGTGAGAGATCGCTCGTGCTGAACAGGAATTCACCGAGGGCTCCCGGCGCTTGACCGATGTAGTTGCGAGCCACTGCGGCCCCAATAGAAGCGCCAGCACCCACCGTGCCACCGACACCCAGCGCTAGCGATGCCGCCACAATTAGAGCATCAATAGTCGCTGTGTTTTGCGCATTGAGAGTGACATCTCCACCGGCTTTTAGCTCGCTATTTTCAACATAGGCGTTGGTTTTGGTGAGAATGGTATTGGTAGCCGTTGCACCTGCACCGCTAAGGGCGACCCCGACGGTGCCTGCGATCGCCGCTGAAGCAGAAGCCGCCACCGACACAGCGGTGATAGAAGAAACCACCGCCCACAGCTTCTCATTACTGTAATCTTCAGCATTGAGATTGCGCGTCACCTGCTCCCACTGTGTGGTGTCGGTATAGTTTTGGCTTCGAGAATCTAAGGTAGCTGCTGCGCCCTTATATCGGTAGAAGGTACCGCCTTTGCCAAAGCTGCCACTGGCCGCACTTTGATTGAGGGTGTAACCACGCTGCACTTCAACCAAATCACCCGTCTCAATATTGATCTGACCTGACGCTGTTTTATAAAGCTTGCGGTCTGTTAGGGCTTCGCCTTCACCCAAGAAGCGATACACCTGGCCATTGCTAGCCACTTTGTCACCTTTTCTCAGCGCCACCGAGCCATCTGTTCTGTTGTAGTCTCTAGAAATTAGGCTAGTGTCTTCCTGCACCGTCGCCTGAATCAAAATATTGTTACTTCTAGCATTTACCGCCGTTGCATCTTTGATGAAAGCTTCAACTTCATTGAGAATCTCGTTGTCGGCTAAAGAAACACCAATAGAGAGAGAAACAGCAGCTGTCCCGGCAAAGGCCGCAGCCAGCGAAGCCGCCCCGGCATCGGCAGTAATGCTAGAAGCGTCTTTGGCAACTACCTCAAGCCTATCGGCCTGAATGCCCCTTACTTGAGGATCGCTGTTGTTATCGTCCCCTGCAATGAAAGCTTTAATGTGTCCGGCAATCAGATTAGTGGCGCTAACGCCAGAACCGCTAAGCCCCACGCCTGCCGTGCCACCGCCTGCGATCGCCACCGAACCTGCAATCACCAGCGCCTCAATCGACTGTCTACCATCCGCATTCAGCGTCAGTGCGCCATTTTTAGCATCGACCGCCGAGTCCTGAATGTAGGCCTGTACCTCAGCGGCATCGTCTCGTTCACCCATCTGGTTTTCTGCGATCGCCACCCCAAGAGAAGCGCCAACCCCAGCAGTTCCTCCACCCGAGAGCGCCGCTGATGCCGCCAAAATCGTCGCCTTAATTTTGGCCTCACTCGTCGCATCTAGCGCGACGCCTGCATTGCTGCTAATTTCACTGTTGAAGATGTAGGCATTGGCATCGGTCAGGATAATGTTCCGTGCCCAAGCCCCTGCGCCGCTCACCGCAACCCCGGCATTACCTGCAAACCCAGCCGCCAAAGACGCCGCCAGAGAAAAGGCAGAAATTTCTGCATCTTCCTTCACACCCACTTGCACGCCACCAACAGTGGTCGTCACACCTTGTTCAACATTGCTAATGTAGGCGGCAACATCGTTACTAATTTCGTTCGTCGCCAGCGAGAGGCCAACAGAGGCCGCAACGCCAGCTTTTCCACTGAGGCCCGCAGCAATAGACGCCGCGCCTGCATCGGCTTTAATCCAGGCAGTATCCTGCGCATTTAGCCCTACACGCCCCGCCGTAATGTTGTTCCCACCTTCTACAAAAGCTTTCACCTCGGCTTGAATGCGGTTTTCGGTGTACACCCCAGCGCCACTGACACCCACGCCTGCTTTACCGCTAGCTGCGATCGCGGCTGCGCCTGCAAGCACCTGCGCATCAATCGCCTGATTGGCCACGGCATCAGCCCTCAGCGCACCATTAGCATAAATACTGCTGTTATCGCTGTAGGCTCGTACCTGCACTGCCGACAGGGTAAGATTCGCCTGCTCCCACAGACGCCGATCGGAGTAGTCTTGTGTGCTGAGGTCAATCGGCTGAGCTTGCGCCGAGCCCACATAGCGATACACATCGCCCGCTCTAGCGCCCTCTGTGATTTTGACCGTTTGCCCTTGTTGCAGCGTGTCGCCTGGAGACAGCCCTGTTCCTGTTTCGTAGGTGGCGCTGATGTTGGGATTCGCAGCCCAGCCAATAAAGTTGCGGGCCACCGCCACACCCAAAGCAACCCCAACTCCGACCTTGCCACCAAAGGCCACGCTGGCCGCCACCGCGCCAATAGACGCATCGATATTAGCAGCGCTGCTAGCATCTAAATCAACTGTGCCTACTTTGTTGACAGCATTGCCCACGTTACTGTTAGCGATGTAAGCATTGAGCCCGCTAAGAATAGTGTTGGTAGAAACCGCGCCACCACCGCTGAGGGCAATACCGTTGTCACCAATAGCAGCTGATACAGCAACTGCGATCGCCTTTGCATCAATCGAAGTCGTCTCACCACTCGTTGCATTCGCATCCGTTGCCGCGATGGTAACGTCACCCCCCCCGGTCAATGCATTCACCCGGTTGAGATAGGCCGCGACCTGGTTATTCACATAGTTCTCAGCAACCGATAGCCCAATGGCCAAAGCACCTGCCGTTTTGCCCGAGAGACTCGCCGAAACAGCAACAGCTTGGGCATCTGCTGTAATAGTGGCCGTATCGGTAGCGGTAAGAGAAATGTCGCCGTTAGTGGTATTAACGGCGCTAGTGCGAGTATCCCCGTCAATGAACGCTTTTACATCAGCAGAAATCTTGTTGATCGTCGTCAGCCCACCTGCTGTCAGCCCGCCTGCATTTTCAGTAGAGACAGAGACGGCCACCGTAGTGGTAGAAACTTTGGCATCAATGCTGGCATCAGACTCGGCGCTAACGGTGATGCCATTATCTGCGGTGATATCAGTATCTTTGGCATAGGCCATCACCTGCTGGCGTTCTTCTGTGGTTGGGCTGCTCCAGCCAATCAGGTTAGAAGCAAAAGAGAATCCAATGGCGGCAGCGACTGCTGTTTTACCCCCTGCGAGCGCAACAGAAACGGCAGTAACGCCAACCGTAGAATCAATCTCGGCATCGTTAGTTGCTAGCAGACTCAAGGTTCCTTTACCTGCGCCCCCAGCTTTGACAGCGGCCCCTTCCAGGTAAGCATTGGCCTTACCCAAAATTGTGTTGAGGGCTGTTGCACCGCCGCCGCTAAAAGCTAGCGCGTCTTCACTAGCACTCACCGCAACACCAATCGCGGTAGCTACTGACTTGGAGGTAATTTTGGCTTTTTCGTCAGCAGAAACAACAATGTTACCGGCCTTTGCCTCAACTGGATTGTTGTTATCTCCAGCATTCTGGATGGTCGCCTCCATATCGTTACGAACATCGTTGCGTGAGATGCTAAGGCCGACAGTAATCGAGCGGGTTTTGTTACTGCCCAAGTCAATAGAGACTGCTAACGCACTGGCCGCAACGTCAGCATCAATGATGGATGTGTTGGCAGCTTTAACGCTAATGTCGCCGCTTTGCGATCGCACAATGTGTGCCGGAGAGTTCGAAGCCGGAGACAGCGTATTGTCAATATCAGCGCGAACTTGAGTATTAATCTTATTCAGCGCAATCACCGCGCCCACAGCAATCGTGCCAGTATCGTCCTCACCATCGCCAATTGTGGCTGTAATTGACTTCGCAGCATTCTCGATAGCTGCATTGATTTGAGCCTCAGACGTTGCCGTAACGCTCAAGTCACCTGCGGCTTTAACCACTGCATTTTCGATCAAAGCATTGGTCGCAGCTGGCTTAGCACTCGCGAGGTTTGTGCCTACCAGCGCATCAACCGTGTTGAACAAGAAGTTTTGCGATTCAATGCCGATGGTATTGAACGCCAGCACAGCTCCTACCGAGACGCCGTTAGAGTCAATCGTGCTGTTGACAGTGGCGTCAATCTTGGACGTGTTTTCTGCATTGACCAAAACGCCGCCGTTGTTCGCACCGCCGCTGAACATTTCTGTATCGATGACGCTATCGGTAATGGTGGCATTGGCCGCACTCAGCACAAAGTTCGTAACAATCACGCCATTGACCGCGATAGAGTTGCCCCCACCAAACGTACTGCCGCCGCTAGAGGTCACCGTACTCTCATCGCGAGCAAAAATGGTTGCTGTTTCCAGCGCATCTACTTTGACATCGCCCGCAGCAGTTACGGTTGCATTATCAATAGAGCCCGCAACATTACTGCGAACATCGTTGCGAACAACAAGCCCACCAAACGCGGAAGAATCGGAATCGGTAATGTTGAAACTGAGCCCTGGAACCACTTCACGTGCGTCAACTGACGGAATTTCTCGCCAGCGCGCGCTGTTGCTAAAGTCTTCTGTGCCGAGGTCAATGGCTAATGTATCGATTCGTCTCCAGAGAATATCATTCGCAAAGTCAATCGTTGTTAGGTTGACGTTGCTCTGTGGAATGCTGCCGAGATACTCGTACACTTCACCGACGAGAGACTGGCCATTTTGGGCTTTTACTTTAATGCGATCGCCCAATTTCAGCGTAGCAACAGCGACATCCGTACTTAGATAATTAACCTGACTATCGGGATACAGCTCATCGGCAACAAACTGATAAACGCCATGACCAGCGGTGATATTTCTCCAGAGCGCTGTGTTGCTGTAGCTGTTGCCACCCAAATTATCAAGATCGGGACTGCCCAGCAGTGGCGCAGCATCAATGTATTCAAAGACCTGCCCGGCCGTCGCGCTGCCGTCCGCCAAGTCAAAGTCAATTTCAACGCGATCGCCACTCACAATCTGAGCCGGGCTACCCGTCGCGCTGCCAAAGTCCACATCGTCAATCAACACCTGATCGCCAAACTTAACCGGTTGCACCCCAGAGCGATCGGTAAACTGATACTCCTTAGCCAGCTGGTCTACAAACTGAGCCAACAGCGTCAACCCAGCATCATTCACACTAGAAGAAATTGCTGCCAGCTTGCTGTTGCTCACAATGCTGGCAGCGTCTTGGGCGAGAATCGTCACATCGCCACTGCGGGCCGTAATAGCTTGCTTAGTCCCCGCAGCTTTACCGCTGGGGTTATCAATAAAGGCTCTCGCATCGCTGTTGACTAGGTTCTGGCTAATCACGACACCCACAGCTAACCCTTCTGGCCACTAACCCGACCCAAAGGAGTAAGCGGCACTTTCAGTCTCATTCGTAACAACCGCATTCACCCTCGCCTCAGACACCGCCGACAGGTCAATGCCACCAGCTGCGTCCACACTAGAGTCACGAATATACGCCTGCACCAATGCGGGCGTTTGATTCCCAAAAGCATTGGCAATCAGCGGGTCACCCAAAATGGTATCCACCGCATTAAAGAGCCAGTTCTGAGAATCCCAACCCACTTGGTTAAAGGCGAGCGTAACCCCAACCCCATTAGCCCCTGTCTGAGTTGCGCTCAGGGTTTGCGCATCAATGCTAGAGAGATTCTTCGCATCAACAGCAACATCGCCAAGTGTTGTTGTAACGTCGCTATTGTTGATAAAGGCCTGAGCCGCGCTCAAAACACCATTGGTGGCGATAACGCCATTGGCCGCCAGTGACTCGCCCTGCCCATCGAAGCTGTTGCCGCCAGAAGAAATGGCCGTGCTATCGGCGATCGCTGTAACAGTGGCATTCTCTATCGCATCAATATCAATGCTGCCAGCAGTGGCAACCACATTTTGCAATCGCGCTTCAACATTGCTACGCAAATCGTTGAGCACCACCAAGCCGCCGACCGTGGTGGAGTCAGAATTGTCGATATTGACCCCGTCAGGGAACAGCTGCGTTTCCAACACTTCCTTCCAAAGGCCAAGGTCGGTGTAGTCTTGAACACCCAAATCTAAGCCTGCGCCGTTAGCGGTAGCACCCATAAACTGGTAGACACTGCCAGGATTGCCTAGAGTGCTGTCGTAGGCATCTGATAGCCGGACGCGATCGCCAAATTCAATATCGCGCGTCCCTTCATCAGTATTGAAGTCTGCACTGACAAGATCATTGACCGTTTCAGCTACCACACCAACACCACCATCGTTGGTAGTCACTGAAGAAGCCACAATTTTAGTATTGGCGTAAATACCCGCATTCTCTTCTGCCTTAATCGTGAGCGCACCGCCCACTTGCAGCGCGGGCAACTGCGGATCGAGATTCTCTCTTTCAATAAAGGCTTCAGCCCCACTGCTTACTTTGTTCATCGCAACGAGCCCGCCAAAGGCCTTACTGCTAGCATCCGCTAGGGCCGAGCCCGCAGATTCTGTGGCATTGCTTGTAGTGGCATTCAGCTGTGCATCATTATCTGCGGTAGCAGAGAGCGCCCCCGCAATCTCTAACGCACTGTTTTGGATATAGGCTCTCGCTTTAGCCGGGTTTTCACCGCCCAGTGCCCCAGAGATAATCGGATCGCCCAGCAGCGCTTCTATCGTGTTGAACAGTACATTTTGAGACTGCCAACCCAATGTATTAAAGGCCAACGTTAGGCCGATGCCCTCGTCACCAGAATCTGTTGTTGAGAGCAGCGTTGCATCAATCCCAGACGTGTTTTTCGCATCGACGAGAAGATCGCCAGTTGTGCCTGCATTATTTGTAGTGACATCGCTATCGACGATGTAAGCCTCCGACTGACTCTGCACCAGGTTCGTCACAATGTTGCCGTTCACTGCGATGACAGTGCCTTCGCCCAGTTCCTTAAAGGCACTTCCACCAGAGGCGGTCACGTTGCTGTCGGCTTCTGCTTGGATGGCAGCATTTTCTAGCGATCGCACTACCACTTCACCCGCACTAACCGTAGCCCCCTTAATGTAGGACTCCACCTGGCTGCGCACATCGTTTATCACCACCAGAACCCCATAGGCTCTAGCATCAGAAGCGCTCAAATTGCCAAAGTTAGGGTACGCGTCGTTAATGTCATCAGCCCCGCCCGTAATCTTTTTCCAGCGGCTGGTGTTGGTATAGTCTTCAGTGCCTAAATTGAGCGAGGTCCCAGAGGCTCCAGTGCTGCCAACATACTTATACACAGATCCAGCATCACCAAAGTTCTCACCACTAGGCCCTGTATAGCTGGGCCCAACACGAACGCGATCGTCTTGAGAAAGACTCACGCTGCCCGACGCTGTTGTATAAGCATAGTCATCTGGCAACAGATTGCCTAGCAAAGTCACCACATCGCTGAGCGTATTAGTCGTAACAGACTCCGTAACAACTTTCGTGTTCGCATCAATTCTCGCTTCATCGCGAGCCTCAACGGTGAGGGCTCCCCCCGCCTGAATCACACCAGTAGGTAGGTCAGAATTATCAATATGGGCTTTGGCCTCACTCTTCACCCGGTTGCTAGCAAGTGTGCCGCTAGCACTCATCCCATTTTTACCATTTTTGGCATCCACCAAAAAGCTGTTGGTTGCCCCAGAAACCTGCTCATTACCCACCGTAGCGTTGAGCTTGGCACTATCATCAGCCGTCACACTCAAATCGTCCGCTGCTCTCACCGTAGAATTGAGAATATAGGCCTGCGCCCCGTCCTGTTGTTTCTCCACCAGGCCAGTGAGCAACGTATCGCCCAGCAGCGCATCTAGCCCTTGGAAAAGAATATTGCTGGCATCCCAACCCACTGTGTTGATTGCCACAACTACCCCAACCGACTCACTCGCCTTAGAAGCAGTTAAAGACGACGCATCTAAGCTCGCTGCATTTTCTGCATCAACAACAATATCGCCCTGCCCAGTGGCCAAGTCGCTATCTGTGACGTTGGCCACTGTTTGCGACTGTAGCTGGTTGGTAGTAATTAGCCCGCCAGTCGCTTCACTACTGGCTTTTATAACACTTTGATCCAGCGCTGTCATGGCAGCTGTTTCGCTAGCGTCCACTTCAATATTGTTACCTGCATCCACATCGGCATTGTGAATGTAGCTAGTTGCCTGTGCCTGTAAATCATTGCGAATGACGGTGCCGTAGAAGCTCTTACCGCTACCAGTACTCTTATCAAAACCCTTAACAGCTGCTTCAGCTACCTTAGAAGGAACTAGGTTGTCGTCATTAACAGCCTTCCAGCGTTCGTAATTGCTGTAATCTTCATTGGCCAAATCGACACTATTTTGGTTTGCGCCCATAAAGATAAACAGCTGACCAACCGTCTCCTGAGTGCTATCAACCGCATTCCCTGGTAGCACATAGTCCGAAGCAACCAGCACTTTGTCTCCAAAGGCAAGATCTGGCGTGCCAGACTTCGTCGTGTATTGATACTCAGCCTTTAAGTCGTTGACCAAGTCATTCAGCAGACCCGCACCCAAATCGTTGGTTTTCGTTGCGGTGTTACCAAGCGCAGTGAAAGCATCTAGGCCAGAAGCATCATCGGCGCGTACGCTTACGCTACCCGCTGCATCAATCGTGCCCTGAGTCTGCGTGAACTCGATAAAGGCATTGGCCAGCCCGCTGACTTTGTTGCTAGCAAGGACGCCGCTACCGCTAAGGGCAGAAGCCCCAAAAAAGGCAGCGGCTTTGGCCGTGGCATCGTTGTTTACCACCGCGTTGAGCTGTGGAGCCGATTCAGCCGTTACAAGAATGTCGCCAGCGGCAGTGACGTCAGTATCGCGGATGTAGGCCTGGGCGCGGGCCGGAATTTCGTTGCCAAAGGGAGATTTAACTTCTATCCAGTTAGTGCGCTCGCTTCCATAATCTTCCACCGCCAAATCAACACTCTGACGTGACCCAATAGCCTCATACACCTCGCCGGTTGCCAGCTTCACCCAATCCCCAGCCTGCACATCAACACTGCTATAGTTCTGAGAACCATCATTCAGGTCGTAATCAACCAGCAGCCCTTCTAGCTCAGGGGTCAGCTCAGAGAGCCCAAACAGCCCATCAAGGGTATTGAACAACAGATTTCGAGAGTCGTAACCCAGCGTATTAAAAGCGAGTAAAACGCCCACCGCATCAGCCCCTGAGGTTGTAGCTGCTTTTGTTTGTGCATCGGCCTCGGAACGATTAAAAGCTTCAACAATGACATCGCCACCCGCCGTAGTGGTGACCTGAGAATTTTCAATAAACGCGTCTGTCTTGGTCAGAACTACATTCGTAGCGATAATCCCGTTGTAAGCCTGCGACTCTCCTTCCCCAAAAACACTGCCCCCCGAAGACGTTACCGTCGCATCAGCGATCGCCTTCATCGCAGCATTTTCGGTCGCCCTTACACTCACATCACCCGCCGCCGAAACAGTCATTTGCTTAATAGCAGCTTCGACCTGGCTATCTAGCTCGCTGAGTACCACTACACCGCCGATAGCTTGAGAATCAGAAGGTGTGAGATTGTTGTTCTGTGGAATCAGCTGAGTTTCTAGAACCGCCTTCCAGAAATCAGTATTACTAAAATCTTCGAGGGTAAGATCGCGAGTGTCTCCCGGCTGCTGACCTGCACCCATATATTCATAGACGCTACCAGCATCCCCGCCCGCTACATGATCGTCTGCTAGGCGAACGCGATCGCCAAACACTAAATCTCTTACGCCCTCTGTACTTACAAAGTCTACCGACAGCACATCACTCAGCTGCTCATTGAGCACACTCGCACCGCCATCGTTGGTGGTAATAGACGACGAAACCAGCTTCACGTTAGCGTTTAGCTCGGCGTTATCAGCCGCCGCAACAGCGACATCTCCCCCCGCAGTTAACTGATTGTTTGCAGCTGAGTCACCTTGTTCAATCAAGGCCTGCGCGCCACTGCTGACTTTGTTGCTTGCAATCACGCCACCTGCTGCTTGGCCCCCAGCGTCAAACAGAGCCGACGCTGCCGAGCTAGCCGCATTGCTCACCGTGGCATTCAGCCGAGCGGCATTATCTGCCAATGCAGCCACGCCCCCTGCCGCTTGTAGCACCGAATCCAAAATCTTCGCCGTTGCCTTGGCCCCCACATTCAAGCCTAAAGCATCTGCAGCCACCGGATCTCCAATGATGGCTTCTAAAGCGCCGAGTAAAACATTACTCGCCTCCCAACCAAGCGTATTCAAGGCCACCACGGCCCCAAAGGCCTTCTCACCCGAAACCATCGCCGCGTTGATAGTTGCATCAACGCCGCTAGTGTTCATCGCCGATACGCTCACGTCGCCAGTTGTACCTGTCTGAGTCGTGGTCACGGTGCTATCGGCCAACAGCGCATCGGCCTGCGCTTGAACAATGTTAGTTGCAATTAGGCCGTTAGCCGCGAAGACTGCGCCTTCACCCAATTCCTTAAAGGCACTGCCGCCCGAGGCTTCGATAGAGCTTTCGGCAAAGGCCTGGATAGAAGCATTTTCAAGCGCAACAACACTTACCTCATCAGCATTTACCAGGCTGTTGGCTAGGCGCGCATCAACATCGCTACGAACATCGTTGAGAACAACCAGGCCGCCATAGGCCCGAGCCGGTGACGCACTCAAGTTTCCAATATTAAGGCCTAAGTCTTCTACCCCTAGCGTAATTTTTCGCCAGCGGGCTTGATTGTTGAAGTTCTCATTACTTAAGTCAATGCCAGGCCCCGAAGTCGCAGCTCCAATGTATTCGTAAACAGCACCGCCATCGCCAAAGTTCTGTCCGGGTCTGTAGTTATTCGCCAGTCTGACCCGGTTGCCTCGCGATAGCACTTGAGTCCCCGATGCAGTGGTGAAGTTGTAATCGTCGGCGCTAAGTGCGATCGCTACATCAATCAGCGCATCCAAATTATTGGTAGCTATCGCCTCTACCGCCAGCTGACTATCGGCCACAATACCCGCTTCATCTTCAGCCTTGACCTCAACCGTGCCCCCTGCCGTTATCGTACGAGGCCCCGCATACCCATCCGAATAATCAATCCAGGCCTGGGCCTCGCTACTGGTTTTGTTACTAGCCAGCATGCCGCCCGCTGCCATCGCCTTTTTGCCATAAGCACTATTAATCAAAAAAGAATTAGTGGGCGTAGACGCCTGCTCGTTGCCAGTGGTTGCATTCAGCAGCGCACTAGCATTCGCCAGCACCCGCACATCACCGTCAGCTATCACCACAGAGTCTTCAATATAGGCATGAGCCCTAGCCGGATCTTCATTGGTCAAGGTTTCAACGCCCAGCAGCGCATCCACCGCCTGAAAAATCACATTCGATGCTTCCCAGCCAATGCTGTTGAAAGAAACCACCGCACCAACAGACTCAGCCCCCTTAGACTCAGTGAGCGACGTTGCGTCCAGCTTAGAAATATTGTTGGCCGTAACGCTAATTTCTCCTGACCTGCCAGATTGTTGAAGGCGGCTATGGGTAATGTAGGCATCGCTATGCCCCCGCAGCTGATTGTTGGTTAACACACCGCCCTTACTCTCTGAGCTGGAGCTAATTACACTGGTATCTGTTGCCGTCAGCTCAATGGCGTCAGTTGCTGTGACAATGATATTGGTAGGCCCGTTGTTAGGATTGGCAGGCGCTGACAGTGCCACCTGGTCCAGATAGGCTAATACATTTGCTTCCACATCGTTGCGAGCAACCACACCATAAAAGCTCTGGGCCGTACCCGTATCTAGCTTATTGTCTTTAAGAATGGCAGCCGAGATAGAAGAAGGAATAACATTGTTCTCGCTGAGTTCTTTCCACAGCGCAAAGTTTGTGTAGTCTTCTGTTGCTAAGTCTCTATTGTCGTTGACACCGCCCGCAACACCATCGCCCATATATTGATAAACAGTGCCCGCCTTACCCTCAATCAGCCGCCAGTTTGTCGCATCGCTAAAATCAACATCTTGGTCAAAATCAATCTTTCCGAGCAGTCCGGTGCCATTAATGTTGCCGGTACCCACATACTCATAAATTTCATCCTGAAAACCGTTGCCCACATCAGAAGCCAGCTCAACCCAATCACCCTGCGCAATACTAGTTGGTGGATCATCTGTTGTGTAATCAACATCGTCTAGCCGAACCTGATCGCCAAACTGGAGCGCCTGCCTGCCCGAGTTAGTGGTGTATTGGTAATCACCGGTCAGCGTATTGAAAAGATCATTAACAATGCCTAAACCCAAGTCATTCTTTTTAGAAGCTGCCGCTGTCATATTGGTAACCGCGTCAATACCTGACTCATCTAGCGCAGTTACTAGCAGCTCACCAGCAACTTTTACCTCAGCTGTATTGGTCGCATTATCACCATTATCAATAAAGGCAGTAGCCGCTGAACTCACCTTATTACTGGCCAACACGCCAGAAGTAATCATAGCGCTAGCACCAAACAAAGCAGCGCCAGCCGCAGTAGAACTATTACTGGTACGCGCACCTATTTCAGCTAGCGCATCTGCGGTGACCGTTAAATCACCTGCTGCTGATACCTCAGAGCTGCGAATGTAGGCTGAAACCTTAGCCGGATTTTCATTGCCAAAAACAGAGTTGTTAGAAGCAAATCCCAACAGCGCATCAAAAGTACCAAAGAGAAGATTTTGAGCCTCATAACCGAGCGTATTAAAAGCGAGAATAAGTCCAAAGGCATCAGCCCCAGTGTTAATAGCACTCTTGGTCTCGGCTTCGATTCGCGATGTGTTTTTAGCATCAACCGCGATAGTGCCAGCGCTGACAATTTCACTGTCTTCTATGTAGGCGATCGCATCACCTAGCACCGTATTCACCGCAATCGTGCCATTCGCCGCAATCGACTGCCCTGAGCCAAAAGCACTGCCTCCCGAAGACTCAGCAGTGGCATCTGCGATCGCTTCAATAACAGCGCTATCAGTCGCATCGATCTCAACAGCCGCAGCAGATATCTTCGCAGCCTTAACATAGGCCGTCGCCCCGCCACGAACTTCATTGCGCACCACCATCCCACCTAGCGCTACCGAATTCGACGCAGACAGGTTTAAGCCATCGTTCTGTAGCTGTGTAGCCAGTTGCTCTTTCCACAGGTCCAAATTGGCGTAATCTTCCTTCAGCAGATCGACGGTATACCCACTTTCTCCCAAATACGTGTAAGTGCGACCCGGCTTGCCCAGCTCGCGATCAAACCCCAGAGATAGCGACACCGTATCGCCAAAATTAAGCGTTTGGGTTGAATTAGTCGTATCTAAACCCGCTGTGTTGTAAGTAGGCGGACCCACCAGCGAACCAGAGGTTGCCAGTTGGTCATTGAGTAGGTCCACACCCCCTGTATTCGTGGTGATTTGAGAGGTGACGATTTTGCTATTAGAAAACACCGCTGTGTTGTTATCTGCGGTAATCGTGAGCTTGCCACCAACCGCAATCGCGCTGCCAGCAACAGCTAATTCATTATCGATATAGGCACTGGCTGAGCGACTGACTTTATTCCCAGAGAGAATACCGCTGACACCAATACCATTGGCCCCATACAAAGCAGAGGCCGTATCTTTAGCAACATTACTCACCGTGGCATTTAGCTGCGCATCTGAAGCCGCTGACAGAGACAGTGCCCCAGCAGCGTTCACAGTTGAGTTTGAGAGATAGGCATTGACTGCCGATGGGCGCTCAATATCGCCTAGCGTAGTCCCTAGAAGCGTATCGAGCGATCGCGTAAAGAAATTCTCAATCTCCCACCCCAAAGCGTTGAACGAGAGAGAGCCACCCGCTGCCGATCCGGTACCGCCTGTCGCTAGCTGTCCTGCTTGCGCATCAGCATTAATCAAGGAGGCATCTTGCGCAGCCACGCTCACAGCGCCAGCACCGGTCGTCTCCAGGTTGCTATCTGCAATAAAGGCATTGATGCTCCCTAAAAGAGAGTTCGTGGCAAAAGTACCGCCACCACTCAGAGAGAATGTGGGAATCAGAGCGGGACGGGCACTCACCGATGTAGCTGCGGCCGTCGCACTCATCTGTGCAGATTTTTCGGCGAGTAGGTTTAGGTCACCATTCTCTACACGGACCTGCGCATCGACAATACTGGCAGCCACCTCTCGAATGAGTTCATTTTGAGCCTTGGAAGCTTCTAAAACCAAGTTAGGAATTTGTAAGGCTGCGAGCGCATTAAGATCAACCTCACGACGGGTTGCCGTCGATGTCAGCCGACTCTTATCTAAAGCAGCAAGGCTAATACCTGCCGCCGTGGCCTTAAGCTCAGCATTGACCACTTCAGTGCGGGTTTCACCGCTTACCTGATTGACGGCCTGTGCGCCAATAGCCGTATACTCAGTCTCTGTTTTAGCGCTGAGATCTATGCCCTGAGCATCGATAACAGCACGATTGCCAGCGGTTTCTCCAATCCGAACTGTAGCTGTCTCGGTAGCCGTATTTTGAGCGCGGCCTTGTTGGGTTGTTGATGCGGCTATCCCCGTGGTCATTGCCGATAGCTGCACTACACCTGACTGCGCACTCAACGCTGCGGCTGCGGCGATATCAACGGTTGAAACAGAAGCAAAAGTTGTCAGTAAATCAAGAGTAATCTCGTCTGTTTTTAAATTAACAGTGTGATCTACCTCGGATTGAACAGTAATATTCCCTTGCGATGTAATTTGCCCGGCAAGGCTGATAGCTGCGCTGGCCTGACTATCTACACCGGTGCCATTATCAATGACGAGATCTGACTGCACCTGCGCCTGTAGCAGCACATTGCCAGCGTTGATTTGGCTATTAGCAGCTAGGTTAAGATTAGCTAAGGCTGCGGCTGTAACAAGCTGACTGGCTTGGGGAAGCGCTGTTTGCTGGGTTGCGATCGCTAGCAGCTCGACCTCATTTGCACTGTTGATGATTGCACCCGCACCCACCGCAATAGTTTCCGCATTTAGCGATAGCGCGCCTACGGTCAGAGCAGCCCCCGCTGCAATCGTCACCGTGTCGCTGCCAGCCTCACCCTCAACGCTTAAAGTCGCCGCCCCCAAATCCAGGGAGCCAATGGTTAGCGAATCATCTCCCAGGCCAGCATTAATCTGCAAAGAATCAATAGGCGCGCTAATGACTGTCGTCTCAAAAGTGCCATTGATGCTGCGCAGCGTGAGCCCACCCCCAGCATCTGTTTCTAGCGCAAACTCATCGGCAACAGCCGTCACATCAAAAACAACATCCTTTGCAGAGCCAGCATTAATCAACACGGGTTCTAAGCCAGCATAGGCAATGACATGATCGCCTAATGCATTGTCACCAAGGAAAATATTGCCTGAATCAGGCCCTGTTGCCTGAGACGAAATTGTTGTGTAGCTCTCCCCGTTGACAACAAGCGTATCAAAGCCCCCTGCTCCACCGTCAATCAGGCCACTAAGACGCCCCTGCGCTCCAAAAACAAACGTGTCCTGATTATTGATATCTCCAGAAAGATTTTCAACCCCTTCAAAGGTAATAGCCCCATCCAAATTGCCGGCATCCTGGCCTAGAATATTCCAGGTAGCATCTGTTCCTGGGCCAAACAGAACATCTTGCCCAGTCCCACCCAGATACAGCAAAGAACCGTCTGCTGTTAACTGTTGACTAAGCGATCGATCAATAAAGAGTTGGTCATCTCCACCCAGCAAATCGATCTTGATCTGACTAATAGAGTCAAAATCTAGTGTATCAACCTGTTCAAACTGAACGCCATCGGTACTAAACGCCAACAGATTTTCATCACTTGCTCGCAAGAAAAGCGTATCTGCCAGCGCCGACCCTTTGAAGGTCAAACTGTTTTCAGTTAAATTCGTCCGCCACTGTTGCCCCGTTAGGGTATCCAACCCATTTTGCGTAGGCCCATTTTGTATAGCGGCATCACTAGCTAGGTTTGCCTCAGCAACTAATGGCAGAACGCTAGCCAGAACGAGATCTGTCGTCGGCTCAAACATCGTGAGCGGCAGCGGCGCTGTCTCACTTAGTTCACTATCAATAGATAGTGAACTAAACCCTCCCAATGAAGCAGGCTTTAAAAGTAAAGGATCTTCTTCAAATAACGGTAAAACAGATAGACCTGTAACTACCTCAGGGATTCCTGAATGATTGTTTTCCATAATCTGAAGGGCTTATTATAGTGACGACTTTCTGATGTAGCGATAGAGATGATGTATAGGTGCGATCGCGTAGGGCAATCGAGTCGCATCAGGTCTCTTGTAAGAGTTCTAAACCGCAACAGAGTCTACTTGCTCTTCCTCAGCCTGTGCTTCGGTAGATGATTCTAATCCAAAGTGATCGTCAAAATGATTCTCTGAGGTTGAACCATTATCAGAACTTTTCACAACAGAATCGTTTTCTGCAGGCATACCTGCATCAACACCAGAGCCCGCAAAGCTGTTGGCCACCGCAGCCTGGGCCGCAGGCGTTACCTGTAGCTGCTGCAACTGTGTGGCCACCCACTGTTCAAAAAGCTGCTCTTGCAGGTCGCGGCGAACCTGCCCTTCTAGGACAGCTGGTAAAACTTGTTCTATACGGAACAGACACCAGCGGTTGCCCATTTCCACTGGGCCAACGAGCGTCTGAGGTTCAGCAGAGTGTGCTGGCGCTTTAATCTCTGCGCGCAGCTGCTGCCGCTTTAAGATTTCACGCTTGATAACCACTGACTCTTCCGAGTCCAGAGGATACTGGCGGGCAACGTGCTCTAAACTTTCTCCGCCCTCAATCTTCGCCTTTAGCTCGTAAGCTAATGCTTCTGTTGGTGCTACAGCATAGTAAAGGTCAACTTGCTCAAGTGCATCTTTCTGCCGCTCAAACTGTTCATTAAGCACAGTTTCAGCCAGCTAAGCTTTGAGTATCTCTAACTTCAGCGCAACAGCAACCTGGCATTCAAAAACACTATAGTCAAGCCCCTGAGTCTTGAGCCACGCTTGAAAAGGTGCGGGATCTGTCAATTCTGAGCGAAGACGAAAATCAATGATTGCCTGTGATAAATCTGCCTGAGTCACCAGAAGATCGCTATCGGACTGTATTCCTTGAATAATGGCATAGTCACGCAGTACCTCTTGAACAAAAGGACTCAACCGACCAAACATTTGTAAGTAGGTGAGTGCCTGTCCTAAAGAGACAGGCTGTTGATTGACCTGAAACAATTCAACCGTATCAAAGTTAGGCATAGGTCTAAATCTCTGTATTTTATTGTGTAGCCAAGCTCAAGCGGCTCTGCCGCGTCCATAATTAAACGCGTGGCAGAACACAAAAGCTATCCATTAAGTAAGCAGCGCAATAAGGTCGAAGTTGAATCTTTGAAGCGAGCATCAAAGAAGCGAACATCAAAGAACTCAAAAACAACCGTCTCAGGTTAATTACACAGACAAAGCGGACAATATGCAATCAATCTCCGAAAAAGTTTGAAGAAAAAAGAGACATACTGACAAACGGAGCAAATTGAAAAATCGCAGGAAGTCGCAGAAAGCTCTTCATGTAGAGGCTTGAGATAGATTAACTAGGAAATATCAATAGGTAAAGAAATAGTTTTCTCAAGTGCCAAATCATACATCGCTAGCGAAATATTTCGACACACAGCCCTGCCTATCGATGAAAGACTGCAAAGCAATACAGCATAAAAACGTCTATTTTTACTTGGTCAGCCAAGCAGCCCCCTCAGCAAACCAGCCCAGCACTTTGTCAGTGCTCGGGAATCTGCGGATAGTAATCCGGCTGAGTAATCGAACGCAGTCGCTCAAAGGTACTTCCAGTAAGCTGCTTACTGGCCTTAGCACCTATCTTGACGGCCAAGCTAGGCCCTGGGACCAACTTCATACCCAGCTGCTGCACGAGTGAAAGGCTATCGCTCAACCCCCAGTGCTCAACGATTTTGCTATGGTGCACCCGGTCGATATGCATCACTGAGAAGCTGACTGTTTTTCCAGTGGCAGGAATGCCTTGAAAGGTGTCGAGATGGGTGCCGGTAAAGGTACCGCAGGTGGTGACTTTGTCTTTGTGTGCGATCGCCTCTACAAAAACATGCCGCCCATCGGGAAACGCGTTGTACACTTCCGTACCCAAGCTAGCAAATTCTGCCTGCGTGAGCGGCTTATCCTTTCCCGCCATATGCGCAACCAGCTCAGGAGAAAGCAGTGAGAGTCCAGCTTGCAAACGACGATTATCTATCGCCTTGTAAAAACTAAGAACCAATGCTTTGTTTTGGGCGGTGAGTAAGTCGTAAAACACAAAGAAAATCTCTTGCAATGGATATCAAAATTATACGGTAAGGCCGTTATAGCAAGGCAAGTGTAGCAGGGCAAACGACCTCGTTAATCCTTCAGATTATTCTTAAGCCGCTCTCATTTTTATCGCGACAAAACAGTCAAGAATTAGACTATGCAAACCTCGCTCAACCCTGGTCAAACTCATGGTACAAACCCAGCTCGAAAACGAAATCACCACACCGATTGCCCACCGCGTGTCATTCGTTCTATTACTCACTCGCATCAGCATATTCATGGCCATGATCATTTGGGTAATCGACAAATTTGCCAACCCAGATCATGCAGCAGCAGTCTTTGAGGCCTTTTATGGCATCAGTGGCCTCGGCACAGGCGTTTCCTATCTACTCGGAGCCATCCAGCTCACCATTATGATTGCCTTCCTTCTAGGATTTCAAAAGACTATTTCCTATGGACTGGTGCTGCTAATGCACACCGCTTCCACCTTAGTTTCCTTCCCAAAATACATAGCCCCTTTTGAATCTGCCAACATTCTGTTCTTTGCCTCTTGGCCAATGCTCGCCGCTTGCTTTGCACTCTACTACCTTAGAGACCTAGACACACGCGGCACCATAAAATAGCTTTGTAAAAAAGCCCAGTGGCTAAGCATAGCCGCCCCCACCCGGCGTTGCAATCACAATGACATCGCCGGGCTGCATCTCAACACAGTCTGTAGCTGCCAGAGGCTCAACAGGACCATTTGCCCGGTGAACTTGGGCACACCCTAACGCACCTGGCTGCCCCCCTCGAAGCCCAAACGGAACAACACTTCGCCGCCCAGAGAGAAGGCTGGCCGTCATTTCCTCACGAAAGCGAAGCTGCCGAATAACACCATTGCCACCGCAGTATTTTCCCTGTCCACCGCTGTTTTGCCGAATCGAAAACGCTTCCAGTAACACGGGAAAGCGTCGCTCTAAAACTTCTGGATCGGTCAAACGAGAATTGGTCATGTGAGTCTGCACTGCGTCCGTCCCATCGAACGTAGGGCCTGCTCCAGAGCCGCCGCAAATAGTTTCGTAATATTGGTATCGCGCATTGCCAAAGGTGAAGTTGTTCATCGTCCCCTGAGAAGCGGCTAGTACATTCAGTGCCCCGTAAAGTGCATCTGTCACTGCCTGAGAGGTTTCTACATTGCCCGCAACAACTGCCGCTGGATAGCGAGGATTGAGCAAGGCAACTTCAGGCACGAAAATGTTCAGCGGTTTTAGGCAGCCTGCATTCAGCGGGATAGGCATATCTACCAGCGTACGAAACACATACAAAACAGCCGCCTTGCAAACTGCTAGAGGCGCATTAAAGTTGTTGTTTTGCTGAGGAGAAGTACCGGTAAAATTGATTGTTGCAGTTTGGCCAGAAGTCGTAGGGCTATCAGGATGAAGGGTAATCCTAACGCAAACAGTCGCACCACAGTCCATAGGTACCTGGCAACTGAGAGGTTCTTCGCCATGCTGAGCACGCAGCTTGTCAATCACCCGACGAACGGCCTGTTCGGCGTTATTTTGCACATACCCCATATAAGCTTGAACGATGCGCAATCCAAACTGTGCCACCATCTGCTGAAGCTCTTGAGTCCCTTTGTTGTTCGCAGCGATTTGCGCCTGTAAGTCGGCGATATTTTGTTCTGGATTGCGAGCAGGAAATCGTGCCTGAATTAGGTGTTGGCGTAGCGCCTGTATCTGAATCTTCCCTTTTACGACTAGCTGAAAGTTATCGAGTAAAATGCCTTCTTCTTCTAAACGGGTACTGCTTGGTGGCATAGAACCCGGCGTAATTCCCCCAATATCAGCATGATGACCTCGCGAAGCGACAAAAAACAGAGGTTTTGAGCTTTTTAAGGACTTACCCTCTATAAACACAGGAGAGATTGCTGTAATATCTGGAAGGTGCGTACCGCCGTTGTAAGGATTGTTGGAGATAAAGGTATCGCCTGGATGAAAGGCAGTTGAATGCTCACCAATCAACGCTTTGACGCTTTCTCCCATAGAACCTAGATGTACAGGAATATGGGGTGCATTGGCGACTAGCTGGCCCTGACTATCGAAAATGGCGCAGGAAAAGTCCAACCGTTCTTTGATATTGACCGAAGAACTGGTGTTTTGTAAGGTAGAGCCCATTTGTTCTGCGATCGCCTGAAACAAATTGTTGAAAATCTCCAGCCGTACAGGATCTGGTTTATCTTTTACCCCTTCTGTATTGATCGCTTCTACTACACGTTCATCCGCTGTAGGGTCATAGGTCAACAGTAAGGAACCCTCCACATCGACCGTTGCTGCCCATCCTGGCTCTACAATATTTGTGCCAGTAGATTCTAAAATAATGCTGGGCCCTACTAGCCGATGACCTGCGCTTAAACCAGATCGCTCAAACACAGGCGCTTCGTGCCACTGATCGTTTGAAAATATTGGCACCGTTGCTACAGGCACCGTCGCTACAGGCATAGTCTCGGCAGACGCCTGAGAAGAGGCTGCTGTACCTATCGAATCATCGCTGTTATCAGCGACCATTTTTCCAACAGCTTCCGCTGTCATCATTGCGACGACAAGCTTTTTATCCGGTAGCGCAATGCCATACTGTTGCTGATAGCGCGCTCCAAACTGTTGTTTTATCGCTTCAAATGAACCAAAATCTACCGCAAGCGATGAATCGGTTCCTTTGTAGCGCAAATGCAACTGCTCTACAGCGTCAATAGTGTGAATATCACTATCTCCTTGAGCTTTCAGCTCATCTATTGCAGAGTCAGACAATGCAGCTAACTGCTGCTTTAAGCCATCAAGACTCTCAGTAGAAAGATCCATCTCTACAGAGAGCTCTTTCATTACCCGCCTGTCAGCCAATCCCATACCGTAAGCGGAGAGCACCCCAGCATAGGGATGAATAAAAACAGTTTTTATCCCTAGCGATTCAGCCAGCCTGCAAGCGTGCTGTCCACCGGCCGCACCAAAGCAGCACAGCGTATAGTCGCCGACATCGTATCCTTTCTGTACCGAAATCTTTTTAATGGCATTGGCCATATTGTCAATCGCGATTGCAAGAAACCCCTCTGCCACCTGTTCAGCTTGCCTGGTATCTCCTGTCTCGTTTGAAATCTGCTCTGCCAACGCCGCAAACTTTGCCTTTACCAGCGAGCTATCGATTGCCTGCTGCCCATCTACACCAAATATCTGCGGAAAAAACTGCGGCTGAATTTTCCCCACCATCACATTGCAATCCGTCACTGTCAGCGGCCCTCCGTTGCGATAGCAAGCCGGGCCAGGATGCGCTCCAGCCGACTCTGGCCCCACCCGATAGCGAGCACCATCAAAACTCAGAATAGACCCACCGCCTGCTGCAACGGTATGAATGGCCATCATGGGCGATCGCAGCCTCACCCCAGCTACCTCTGTTTCCCTTGCCCGCTCATACATCGTGCCATCCGCCCCTGGCTCCGCCTTGTAATGAGCCACATCAGTAGAAGTGCCCCCCATGTCAAAGGTGATGATCTTCTCGAAACCTGCCCGGCGACAAGTCTGCACCGCACCAACAATGCCACCCGCTGGCCCTGAAAGAATGCTGTCTTTCCCCTGGAAATATTGAGCCGGTGTTAGCCCTCCATTCGACTGCATGAACAGCAGCTGCGGTAAAGAGACCTCTCCTATTCGTGAATCTTGTTTGGATAAGTCCTGTGCAGAGAGAGCCGCTTCAATCCGATCTACATAGCGTCGTAAAATGGGCGATAAGTAAGCGTCAACAACTGTTGTGTCTCCTCTACTTACCCATTTAATAAGAGGGCTCACCCGATGCGAAACAGAAACTTGCGTGAAGCCAACCTGCTTGGCCAAAGCTGCCGCCTTTTGCTCGTGGGCTGGGCAGCGATAGCTATGGAGAAAAGCGATCGCACAGGCCCGAATTCCAGACGCATAGGCCCCCTTAAAATCCTCAATCAGCCGAGCTTCCACACTCGGCGTCATCGGGCGAATCACCTCACCACCCGCGCTCACCCGCTCACCTACCTCCACCACCTGCTCATATAGCATGTCTGGCAGCACAATCTCTCTTGCAAAAATATCTGGCCGATTTTGATAGCCGATTCGCAACCCATCGCGGAAGCCTTTGGTCGTGACAAATAGAGTGCGATCGCCCTTCCGCTCTAGCAGCGCATTTGTCGACACCGATGTCCCCATCATAATACTCGCAATCTCCGCCGCAGGCAACGGCTCTGATCCAGCCACACCCATTAACTCTCTCATGCCTTGAATCGGCGCATCCTCATACCGCTCAGGATTCTCCGAAAGCAGCTTATGCACAACACGCACGCCATCTGGCCTATGCGCCACAATATCGGTAAAAGTGCCCCCTCGATCAATCCAAAACTGCCACCGAGAAGGAGATTGTTGAAGATTAGTCATACTCAGTCACTTTGAAAAACAAAATCGGACGAGAAGGCATCACGTATTACTTGACGACATCTTTTTGAGAAGGCACAGATGTACCCAGCGCACTAATCAGAGCTGTCGCAACATCTGGCGGAAACTCTATGGGTAAACGTCCGCTTCGCACGTGCAAATCGTGCTGTGGATATGGAATCGAAATCCCTTGGTCCTTTAAAATCTTTTCAATCCGAAAGTAAACATCACTGCGAATTTTTAGCTGAAGCTCTGGGTTGCGGATCCACACCATCAGGTCGAATTCGATAGAATTATCACCAAACGCCTTCAAATAAACATCGGGCGCGGGCTTAGCTAGTATTTCACTATGTTCTTGGGCCGCCTGCAACAGCGCCGACTTTACCACTTGCGAGTCTGCCTCGTAGGTAATCCCAATCGACAAATGCAGCCGCGAAATAGGATGGTCGTGATTCCAGTTCATCACCTGCGAATCAATCAGGTGCGCGTTGGGTACCAGCACTGAAATATTGTCTAGCGATCGCAGCATAATACTCCTAGCCCCAATCCTCTCCACCACACCCGCGTGCGGCCCTACCTCAATAAAGTCACCCACCTGAATTGAGCGTTCAAAAAGCAGCACCAAACCACTGCCAAAGTTTTTTGCAATGTCTTGAAAGCCAAAACCGATACCAATGCCGAGCGCACTGCCCAGCAGCGCAATCGAACGCAAATCAATGCCCCACGCCTGCAAAATAACCAGCGTTCCCACCGCAAACGCAATATAGCGATAGGTTTGGGTGATTATCTCCTTAGCACCCCGCTCCAACTGCACTCGCCTCAGAACTTGAGTTTGGAGAATCCTGACAGAAAACTGAACCAGCGCAAACAGGCCCCAAATTAACCCCAGCAAAATCAGCACATCCAGCAGCGTATAAGGCTGCTCACCCAGCTCAAATAAAGGGGCTCTAATCCCGAGCGCCGAACTGTTGAACAAGTTGTACCGCCGCTGCCTCAAGTCTGGAAAAAGAGATGAGATATACCAAAGCGCACTGCCCCAAATCGCTAGCCGCACCAGCAACAGCTTAAAGTTCATCGCAAACTGAAAGTCTTGAGAGCCTGGCATGCCCGTCTTAGGAATACGAGGCATCACCTGTCGGATTTTTTGCTTCAGCGGTCGTCGCCAGAGCCATCCTAGCCCCCAGTGAAAAAGCAGTGCGATCGCCAGAGCAATACCTGCTTGCCAAGCCGAATATCTGACATAGTCGCTCTCGCTTTCCAGCGTAGCTCGGTCCAACGACATCTCTAGCTGATTGGCCCATTCGTCCGCCTGCTCGATCGGTGTTTTATCGAGTGTGGCGTCTAGATCGGTCACCGTTAACAGATACTGGTCATTCGCCACAATAGTTGGCACCTGATTGCGTTCTACCACGCTCACATCTACCGGCTGCGCTGTATTGGCAAGCAGTTTCAGCTGCCGATTGGCCTGCATCACCCGCTGCGCCGCACTGTACTGCCCAGACGGCTCCACCTGAAAAATGCGGCGTCCATCGATGACAACGTGAGCTTTTTGCCTAGCAACAGTTGACTCCACAGCATGCACCGCTGGACTCAGCAGCCAAACCCAGCTAACAATTGCGACAGCACCTATCAACAAACACCTGACAAAATACTTTTTTTAGCGGAGATGAGCAGTCTTTTCCCGCTGTGAGGCTTGTATTTTGAATGGAATCATAGGAACTCGCTGCCTGAGCGTAAAACGATTGCGGCTTCAACCCGATACTATAGCGTTCGGCACTTTGCTATACGGCAGGCTTTGCGTAACTTCAAACAGCCCACCTTGATTTGGGTACGCTGCTCTTGGTCCTAAGCACTTACCATGGTTCTCTCATCTCTCCCAACCCCGACCCAAACTAGCTCATCAGGCCAGGCTATTTATCAGCGCCTATCCGACAACATTCAACAGGTCGTAAAAGGCCAGCCCGCAGCCATTCGCAAACTGCTAGCGGCTTTTGCGAGCGGCGGTCATGTCCTGCTAGAAGACCACCCTGGTACCGGCAAGACAACGCTTGCCAAAGCCCTCGCCTTTTCAGTAGATGTCTCATTTAAGCGCATTCAGTTTACACCTGACCTGCTACCTTCAGACATCCTCGGCGTCTCCATTCTCGACCCCGAAAAGCGCACCTTTCACTTCCACGAAGGCCCCATTTTTGCCAACATTGTCCTTGCAGACGAAATCAACCGGGCCTCGCCCCGTACCCAGTCTGCACTGCTAGAGGCTATGGCCGAGTCCCAGGTCAGCATCGACGGTGTGCTCAACCCGCTGCACGATCCCTTCTTCGTTATCGCCACCCAAAACCCCATTGACGCTCGCGGTACCTACCCTCTCCCCGAAGCTCAGATGGATCGCTTTGCTCTACAGTTTCGGCTGGGCTACATCTCACCCGAACAAGAAGTTGAGATTTTATCCAATCAAATGGAGCGCCATCCCATCGATCAACTGCGTCCCTGCGTCACAGTCGAAGACATCTTTAAGCTTAAACAACAGGTCAAGCAAGTCCGTGTTAGCCCTGAACTTAAGCGCTATGTGGTTGATATTACTAATGCGACCCGACAGGCCGAAGGCGTTCAGCTTGGGGCTAGCCCTAGGGGCTCGATTGCGCTGATGAAGGTAGCTCAGGCGCTGGCCCTGTTTGATGGCTATAGCTTCGTCACGCCAGACCATATTCAAGAGATTGCCGTACCGGTGCTGGCTCACCGCTTAGTGATGGAGACCCAAGCCCAGTTTTCTGGCACCACTGCCGAGAACGTTGTTACCGATATTTTGAAAACTCTCTCGGTTCCAGCCTAATGAGTGATCGCACAGCCCTTCCGCAGGAAAATCACACAGATCTCCGGCAACAAATTAGCCATCGAGCAAAACAGCTGCTGGCAAAAAGCATGCAACCTAGCCCACTGGGGCTGTTGCTAATTTATCGGCTACTAAAGGTCAACCATCGGCTAAAAGGGTGGCTGACAAAATATCTCACACCTGTGGGGATAAGCGTGCTGTGCGCGACGTTTGTCTTTGGCCTGATTGGCCTAAACGTGAAACGCAGTGTGTCTTATCAGGTTTTCGTTTTCTTGCTGGTACTGCTAATTGTGTGTACTGTGCTTGCACGCTGCACTCGCTACCGAGCCAGGGCCAAGCGCCATTTACCTCGCTTCGGCATTGTAGATACCCCTTTGCGCTATCGAGTTACTCTGCACAACCCCACCCAAAAACAGCAGAGAGGATTTACGGCAAGCGAATCATTCAACAACACTTTCCCAAGTTTGTCGAACTTTCGCAAGGTGATGCGAACCAAAGGCGGCCAAGACAGCTGGCTGAAACTTTTAGCACGACGCAGCTGGGCCTTTGCCCCCAAAGTAGCGGTACCACCGCTCGCTCCAGATCAACAAGTCGACATCGAAGCAGAACTCATTCCCCTACGCAGAGGACTGCTTACTTTCAACCAGCTCATTTTGGCTTGCCCCGATCCCCTTGGCTTGGTGAACCGCTGCATCACCTTGGCACACCCTCAAAAAGTACTCATCCTACCCAAGCGCTATCGTCTTCCCACCATTCAGCTACCCGGCTCTAGGCGTTACCAGTCTGACGGGCTAGCCGCCGCTGCTTCTGTCGGCGACTCAGAAGAGTTTCGAGCATTGCGAGAATACCGGCCCGGTGACTCTCCCCGAAAAATTCACTGGAAAAGCTGGGCCAAAACAGGAAAACCCATTATCAAAGAAGAACAGGCTGAGTACGCTGTTCGGCATGCGCTAATTCTCGATACGTTTCAGTCAGAAGACTACAGCGAGACGATGGAAGAAGCCATTGCGATCGCAGCTTCTTTTGCTTGCACCCTTCAAACCAATGGCCAAACCCAAGAATCCCTGCTAGACACACTCTTCATGAGCAATCAGGCCCACTGCTTCACCGTAGGACGCGGCCTAGGGCAGACAGAAAGTCTCTTATCACTATTGGCCTCAGCAGTACCCTGTCAAGACAAACCTTTTGACACACTGCTTCCGGTAGTGAGGTCTCGCCTTTCCCTTCTCAGCGGCTGCATCTGTATCTTTTTAACATGGGACAGCGATCGCAAAGCACTTATAGAGCAGCTTCAGGCGGCAAATGTTCCTACGCTAGGCCTCATCATCACAGATAAAAAAGGCCTACCAGAACCGCTAGATCGTAGCTGCCTACGCAACAGTCAAAGCAGCCTTCACGTACTACACCTCAACAACATTCAAGAGGAGCTGCTCACGCTATGAATCCCAGTTCTCACTCCTCTCATTCAGCAGCCGTCAAACAACACACTGCTGCTACCCGTTGGCTACACAACGCCAGCCTGTGTAGCCTGGCAACCGCCCTATGGGGATGGCAAACCGGCCTTTTTTGGGTCGCCATTCCCATCATTTTGATTTTAGAAGCTCGCCATGTTGTTAAGCAACGCTGGGAAATCTCGCTTTCCGATCTTAAAGAAGCCGCTAAGCTCAGCGGTGCTCTCGTTGCCATGCTGTTTGTCGTACTGGTCACCACCAAAAAATCACTCTTCATTTACAGCCTATTGCAATGGCTCCCGCTAGCAGGGTTGCCCTTAGTCATTGCCCAAACCTACGGACTTGGCGTACAGGCACATCTGCAAAACGCATTTTCAAACCCGCACCTGCTGCGCCGAGGCATTCATACTCAGCAAAGTTCTCTAAACCTCCACTATCTTTACTTTGGCATCTGCATAGTGGCCGCTAGCGCAGCAGATACCGATCACTTCTTCTTCTATGGCATAGCCACCGCGCTTACAGCACTTTTGCTCTGGCCACTCAGGCCAAAACGCTCAGCGCCTGTTGTGTGGGTGCTCCTTTTTTGCCTTTCCACCGGTCTAGGATTCGTTGGCCACCGGCAGCTTGCCCAGTTTCAGCAGCATCTCGAAACCCAGGTGATTGCCATGCTTGGCGACATCGCCAGCGGCAGAATTAATCCCAACGGTACCGCGACTCAAATGGGCTCGATTGGCCGGTTGAAACGCTCGAATCGGATTATCTTTCGAGTTGCCGAAGGTCCAACTAAAAAGCTAGCTGAAGGGCTAACAGAGAGAGAGCCCTCGTCTCCGTTTCAGCTACTACTTCAAGAAGCCGCCTACAACCGATATCAGCTGTCTGCCTGGAGCGCCGAAAATTCTCTTTTTACCCCTGTACCACCAGATGAGGAGGAAGGCAGCTGGATACTCAGCGCAGCCAATGAAACCACCTCATCTATCACTATCTCTACCGACCTAGAACGCGGTGACGGCGTATTGACGCTACCACGCGGCGTCTCTAGCATTCGACAGCTACCCGTCAAAGAAATGCAGCGCAACCAATATGGCGCAGTGCAGGTAGATGCGATAGGGAACGCAGCTTACCAAGTACAGTTCAACCCAGACAACACAACATCACTGCTGGAACTAGCCCCCACAGAAACAGACCTACAAATACCCAAAGTCGACAAAGCCGCCGTTGAAACCACACTGACCAAGCTCAACCTGACAGGAGACTCTGAGCGGGCAACTGTCAACAAAATAGCCGCCTATCTACAAGACTTTCAATACTCGCTTGACCTCCTCCAGCCGCCTGCGAACACCTCCGCAGTCTCAGATTTTTTACTCAATACCCAAGCAGGCCACTGCGAATATTTCGCCAGCACTACCGCATTACTCCTACGCGGCGCGGGTATTCCGGCCCGCTACGCCGTCGGCTATTCCGTTCACGAATTTAGCCCGCTCGAAGGCCAATACATTGTTCGTAGCCGCGATGCTCACGCTTGGACACTGGCGTATTTAGAAAATACTTGGCAAGTTCTAGATACCACGCCGCCCGATTGGACTACCCAAGATAAAGAGCGGACTTCTTCTTTTCAAAGGTCGTCAGACTTTCTCTCTTTTTTAGGATTTCAAGTCTCCTACCGCATTCGTCAGCTGGGAGAACTGGGCTTAAAAGAGATTCTAATGATTGTGATTCCTCTGTTTCTCTATCTGCTATGGCGCTCTATACAGTCATTTCAAGGGCAGAAAAAGAATACCTTAGAGGCTTCAAATACATCAGAAAATGCCAGACCTGTTCCCAAAGGCCTAGATTCAGAACTATACGAAATTGAGCAGCTGCTAAACGCGCAAGATTTACACAGGCAACCGGCAGAATCTTTTTTGCAGTGGGGCGATCGCATTCAGCAAGCCCTTTCTGAACCCCAGTGGCTAACCTTTCAAAAGATTCTGGCCCTACACTACCAATACCGCTTCGATCCACATAGTTTAAGCACCGCAGAGCGAGAACAGCTCAGAACCCTTAGCAAAAAGTGGATAACAGATTATCCTGTATCTTAGAAGCCATGTGAGCAGTACTGGAGGGTGTAAGCCTGAAAAGTTCTATAGAGGGGCGGCAGATATTACGAGGTGCACTGGTGGGGCTAAGTGTAGCCGCGACCTTGGTGTGCGCAGGACTATGGCTGCGATCGCGCAATCAAACTCACCACATCACCTTTGCTACCGGCGGCGAAACTGGTGAATACTACGCCTTTGGCCAAGCGATCGCCCAAGTCACCCAAAAACACGCACCCGATATTCAAATAAACGTTGTCACCTCAGCAGGCTCAAGCCAAAACATGGACAGCGTACAAACAAACAATGCTGACCTAGCGCTGGTGCAAAGTGACACACCTGTACAGCCCGCCGTTCGAGCAGTCGCCCAGCTATATCCAGAACTGTTTCACCTGATCGCGCGTGAAACCGCCAACATCCAAACGCTAGGAGACCTTAAAGGCAAGCAAATCGCCCTGATGCCAGAAGGCAGCGGTTCATACGAACTATTTTGGCCTTTGGCCGAGCACTACGGTCTTGCTACACGAGACTTTGAAGCTCGACCAATGCCTGCCGACCAAGCTCACTCAGCGCTGCTCGCTGGTGAAGTCGATGCGCTATTTCGGATCATCGGTTTGGGTAATTCGTCAGTGGCCGAACTGTTTCAAGACGATCAGCTTGAACTTGTAAGGATTGCCCAGCTAGGCGCATTACAGCTCAGCCAGCCCTACCTAGAATCAACGGTCATTCCTCAGGGCAGCTATAGCGGTGCTCGGCCAATTCCCCCAGAAGACCTGCCGGTGATTGCAGTCAGTGCGCTG
>ERZ1740070.235-NODE-235-length-38913-cov-6.003834_pt1 | contig 38913 bp, 37 predicted proteins | sample MGYA00581734_ERZ1740070 | MGnify/ENA primary metagenome ERZ1740070 (study PRJEB43018, sample SAMN04849744) | marine metagenome | isolation source: floating plastic debris | place: Pacific Ocean | collected 2008-09-01 | study: EMG produced TPA metagenomics assembly... | reverse complement strand
AGGGTGTCCATATCGACATTGCCTCCGGTGATGATGACGCCCACGCGCTTGCCCGCGAAAACGTCCTTATTCTTCAAAATGGTGGCCATCGGCACGGCGCAGCTGGCCTCGATCACGATTTTCATGCGCTGCCAGGTGAGCTTCATCGCGTCGATGATCTCATCCTCGGAGGCGGTGAAAATATCGCTCACGTGGTTGCTGACAAAATGCCATGTGAGGTCCTTCAGCGGGACCTTCAACCCATCTGCAATCGTCTGGGGCGCGTCATCGGCAATGATATGCCCGGCTTTGAAGCTGCGATAAGCGTCGTCGGCCTGTTCCGGCTCGGCGGCGTAGATTTTCACCTCGGGGGCGAGGTTGGACAGCGTCAGGCAGGTGCCCGAGACCATGCCGCCGCCACCGATGGGGGCACTCACACAGTCCAGACCGGCGGTCTGCTCCATCAGTTCGTTCGCCCAGGTGCCCTGCCCTGCCACGACGCGTGGGTCGTTATAGGGGTGCACGAACTCGGCACCGGTGCGCTCCTGCACCTCGGCGAAGACCTCTTCGCGCGAGGTCGTCGATGGCTCACATTCGGTGATGATCCCACCATACCCGCGCACGGCCGCTTTCTTGGCCTCAGGCGCAGTGCGCGGCATGACCACGTTGCACGGGATGCCACGGCGTCCAGCAGCGTAGGACAGCGACAAAGCATGGTTGCCGGAAGAATGTGTCGCCACGCCCTTATTCGCCATTTCGTCGCTTAACCCAAAGACCGCGTTCGACGCTCCGCGTACCTTGAATGCGCCTGCTTTCTGGAAGTTCTCGCACTTAAAGAAAAGTTCGGCCCCGACCAGATCGTTGAAATAAGACGAGGTTAAAACGGGCGTGCGGTGGATATATGGCTCGATCCGCTTATGCGCCTCAAGCACGTCGTCGATATTCGGGATATAGGCAGGGGCGATATCTTTCATCACGCAGCCTTTCGCAATTGAGTGGACGCGGTGTTGCGGAAAATTTCTTGCGCCGCCGCAACGCCAGAGCCGAGTTTCACATCAAGACCAAGATCGACCATCGCCATCTCAACAGTGGCCAGACCCGACAGAACCATCGCATCGGTGAGCATCCCAAGATGTCCGATGCGGAACACTTTGCCAGCAACCTCGCCCAGACCAACCCCGAAGGCCATGCCGTAAGTGTCGGCACAATGGGTCACGATGTCGGTCGCGTTGAACCCATCCGGCGTGCGAATGGCGCTGACCGTGTCAGAATACACGTCCGGCGTGGCCGCGCAAAGGGGCATGTTCCAGGCACCAGCGGCGGCCCGCACACCAGAGGCAAGGCGTGTGTGGCGATCAAAGACGTTCTCAAGCCCCTCATCGAGCAGCATATCGCAGGCCTGCTTCAAACCATTCAAAAGCCCAACGGCGGGCGTGTAGGGATAGCCGCCCTTTTCATATCCGGCGCGCATGTCGCGGATGTCAAAGAACGTGCGCGGCAACTTTGCGGTCTCGATGACCCCCATCGCCTTGGCACTGAACGCCGTTATGGCCAGACCGGCCGGCAGCATGAAACCTTTCTGCGATCCGGTGACAGCAATATCAACGCCCCATTCATCCATGCGGAAATCCATCGACCCGATAGAGGACACGCCGTCCACCAAAAGCAGCGCAGGATGATCTGCGGCATCCATTGCCTTGCGGATCGCGGCGATGTCAGACTTCACGCCGGTCGCTGTTTCGTTGTGCGTGGCCAGCACTGCTTTGATCTTGTGGCCTGTGTCGGCCGTCAACGCTTCTTCATAGCGGTCGGCAGGGATGCCGTGGCCCCAGGGGACTTCGACGATGTGCACGTCAAGCCCGTGACGTTTACACATATCAATCCAGCGATGCGAGAACATGCCATTGCGCGCCACCAAAACACTGTCGCCAGGGCTGAGCGTGTTGGAGATCGCTGTCTCCCAGCCGCCGGTGCCGGTTGAGGGAAAGATAAAGACTTCGGCCACATCACTTTTCACGATCCGACGCACGCCGTTCAGCGCGGGATACAGCATTTCAGCGAAGACCGAGCTGCGGTGATCCAGCGTGGGCATATCAATCGCCTTGCGCAGGCTTTCGGGCATGTTCGTCGGCCCGGGAATGAAAACGGGGTTCTGGAATGACATGATGGCTCCTCCCTCATCAAAGGTATCCCAGTTTATAAAACAGGCATTTTTGAGTTGATATATTTTTGAAAAAGTTTTTCATTATTGTCGGTAAATACAAAAAATACATAAAAACAGTAGGTTGTATTTTTTCATTTTTAATGCTGCAGCCGCATCAACTGAAAAAATATATCCGGAAGGGAAAGATCATGACGGAAAAACGTGCGCGCGGACGGCCCCGGGCCTTCAATGACAAGTCCGAACAAAATCGCGTTCAGTCGCTGGATCGCGCGTTGGATATTCTTGATTATCTGGGTACCCACCCCGCAGCGACCCTGTCCGAAATTGCCGCCGATCTGGAGCAATCAGCGGCCACCGCCTACCGCGTGCTCTCGACCTTTGCGGCGCGCGATGTGGTTGAGTTCGAAGAGGTGAACCAGACATGGTCTATCGGCGCAGGCGCGTTCCGCATGGGATCGGCCTTCCTGCGCCGCACATCCGTGGTCGAACGCGCACGCCCCACGATGGCAGCGCTTATGGACAGCACCGGCGAGACCGCGAATTTGGGCGTCGAGCGCGGCGGAAAAGTCCTGTTCATCAGTCAGGTCGAAACCCACGAAAGCATCCGCGCCTTCTTTCCGCCCGGTACACAAAGCCAGATGCATGCCTCTGGTATCGGCAAGGCGCTGCTGTCGACCTTTGATCCGCAAAAAACTGCCCGCATCATGCGCGCCACTCCGATGGAAGCGTTTACCGACAAAACGATCACGTCCCTGCCTGCACTTGAGGCCGAGCTTGAGACGATCCGCGCCCAGGGCTATTCCTTTGACGACGAAGAAAAAACAACCGGCATGCGCTGCGTGGCGGCACCTGTGCGCGATGCGTCCGGTCTGGCAGTCGCGGGGCTTTCGGTCTCGGGGCCAACAAGCCGGATGACTGACGCCGCCATTCCACGCATCGCAACACAGGTGGTCGCGGCGGCCCGGTCCTTGTCGGAAAGCCTGGGCGCATAAAGGGCCGATGTAGCCCAGGCGGCAACCGGGGCGTTGTCGGTATTTGGAGACAAAAGAAGACAAAGGGGCCGCGTTAACCTTAATGGCGCGTTATCGGCTTCTTTTGTCCATAAATACCGAGATTCGACCTCAGAAGCGCGCGTGCCGGTTCACATCTTTATAAAGCAGATACCGAAACGGCCCCGGCCCGCCAGCATAACAAGCCTGAGGGCAAAACGCGCGCAGCCACATGAAATCGCCCGCCTCGACCTCGACCCAATCGCGGTTCAGCTTGTAGACGGCCTTGCCTTCAAGCACGAACAGACCGTGTTCCATGACATGGGTCTCCTCAAACGGGATGACGTTGCCGGGCTGAAAGGTCACGATATTGACATGCATGTCGTGACGCAAATCATCCGGCGCCACAAAGCGCTGCGTCACCCAGCCGTCATCTGTGCCGGGCATCGCCACCAAAGGTGCGGCGCGTTCATGGGTGACAAAAGCGTCTGGTGCGGCCAATCCATCAACCGCCTGATAGGTTTTGCGGATCCAGTGAAAGCGCAAAGCGGTGTCATCACCATTGCGCAAAGACCATGTACTGGCCGCAGGGATATACGCGTAGCTGCCAGCCTCAAGCGGATGGGCCGCGCCGTCCAATGTCAGCGTTGCGGATCCTGCAACGACGAACAGGACCGATTGTACCCCCGCTTCGGTCTCGGGGCGGTCAGAGCCGCCGCCGGGCGCGAGCTCCATCAGGTATTGCGAAAACGTCTCGGCAAAGCCTGAAAGCGGACGGGCCAGGATCCAGGCTTTCGCCCCGTCCCAAAAGGGTAAGGCGCTGGCCGTGATATCGCGCATCACGCCTTTGGGCATGACCGCATAGCTTTCGGTAAAGACCGCGCGGCCGGTCATCAGATCGGTCTGGGCCGGCAGGCCACCGGCGGGAGGGTGATAGGATGACGACATGCGACCTCTCATCGACTTAGGGCGTCAAGTGTCGTCGCAAAACAGGCGCATCGCTAGCCGGAATCCATCTGTTTGCAATTGAAGCATCTATTGGGTTTTCAAGGCAATCGCGCCCTTTCGCTTTTTTTCGCATCAAATATGCAGCCCGAACTGGACGGGTCCCAAAAGACGGGATAGGCCGCGCAACATGGCTCATGTGATTGCCCTCAACAGCGCTGAACTGTCCGAGGATGGACCCCGGCGCGACCATATCATTCCCGCGCAATACCGGCCTAACGGGTATGATGCGGGGTATGACTTCAAGACCTTGTGGTATGACGCGATCTGGGACGGGCGCGATGTGGTGCTGACCTGTCCGCGACTTTTGAACCTCGCCAGTCTCTTTGACCGCGATCGGGTTTTGCTGGATGGCCAGCCCGCTGCGCGCCCTCGGATCAGCACACATCGGCGGCACGATACCGTGCGCCTTGCATCGCCGCTGCAACCTGCGCAGATCAGCCTGACCGGGCAGACGGCCCGCAGCGCCGTCGCACGCGATGATCTTGCACGGTTTCGGGGCAAGAATGTGCATATCGCGATCAACAAGGACAATGATCTGATCTGGCTGCGCGACTTTGCGCGGTATCACATTGCAGAACACGACCTCCAGGCCATGATCGTGATCGATAACGGCTCAACCCGCTACACGCCCGGCGCCCTAGCAGGCGCGCTGCTAGAGACGGGTTTGCAGGATGTACTGGTGCTGCCCGCGCCTTTTGCCTACGGGCCGTTTGGGCTGAAGCCGTTTTCGCGACGGGCGAAATTTCTACAAACGGCGATGCTGAATGCAGTGCGCTTGCGCTTTCTGCAAGACGCCCGTGCAGTCCTGAATTGCGACATAGACGAGCTGATCTGGTGCAAGGGCGGATCAATCTTTGATCTGGCCTGCAAGAGCCTTTTGGGGGCTGTCACCTTCCCCGGCATCTGGCGCTTTCCGGTGCAAGGGCATAACGGATTCGCCCGACACCGCGATCATCTGGGGATCATCGAAGAGGTTGGGATCTGCCCACCGAAATCTTGCATTGTACCATCGCGCCTGCTTGGGCAGCGGCAATGGGACGTGCATGGCTTCGAGACGCCTGTGCTGGCCAAACTGGCCCGAACCTCGCATGCGGGCTATTGGCATTTTCGCGCCATCAGCACGAATTGGAAACAGTTCGACCGGCTTGCGCGGCGCGCGCCAGCACCGGATCCGGAAACAGCTGCTGTCATGGCACGCGTTTTTCCGGAATAAGCCGATAACGTGGCCCCTTTCGCGACGCAGCGCACAAGCTTATAGTTGGCACATAACAAGTGGCAGGCAGAGCATGGCCCCGAAAAAACCGTTTAATATCCTGATCGTGGCGCAGGCGGGACGTTTGCAATACGAAGCCATCCTCTTTGCGGCGTCCTTGCGCGCAAACAGCCCTAAATTCTCAGGCAAACTCCTGATTGCCGAACCCCAGCCTGGACCTTTGTGGCCCGGTGATCCACGGATCAAGCCCGATGTGCGCGCGCTTTTGGAAGACGCGTTGGGCGCAACGGTCGTCCCATTTGAGAACCGTCATTTCGGCGCCGCCTACCCGTATGGCAACAAGATCGAAGCGCTCACCGCCTTGCCAGTGAATGAGCCGTTTGTCTTTTTCGACACCGACACGCTGGTGCTGGACGAGATCACGCAGGTGCCGTTCAAATTCACCAGACCGCAAGCCTCACTGCGCCGCGAGAATACATGGCCCAAGCTTGAGCTTTACGGGCCCGGCTACACCCAGATTTGGGGCGCGCTTTACGACAGGTTCGGGCTGGATTTCGAAAGCTCGCTGGATACCAGCCAACCCGACGAATACTGGCAGCGTTACCTGTATTTCAACGCCGGTTGGTTTTTCTACAAAGACCCGGCTGCCTTCGGAAAGCGCTTTACCGAATATGCGCTCGCAATCCGTGATGATCCCCCAAATGAACTGGTCTGCCAATCGCTGGACCCGTGGTTGGATCAGGTGGTTCTGCCTTTGGTGATCCACGCCTTCAAAGGCGGGCGCGACACCCTGCCAGCTGGGCTGCTGGACGGGTCCGTGACCTGCCACTACCGGGTTCTGCCTTTGCTTTATGCGCGGGAAAGTGACCGGGTGGTCGAAGTGCTTGAGACGGTCTCGGCGCCCAATAAGATTAAGAAAGTGCTCAAGCAATACGATCCGATCAAGCGGATGATCTATCAAAAGCGCGGCCACAAGGTCCGTGCGCTGTTTGACCGTGAAAACCTGCCACGCAAGGAACAGGCCATCCGCAACACGATCAAACGAGAGGGATTCTGGCTGCGCTGACAAAACAGATTGCTGTTGAAAGCGCGCGAGAGATTGACCTGCCAAACCCGTCAACGAGCTTGGACGGATGCATGGTGCTGTCCTTGGAGCTCTGCCCCAAACCCCGGGATATTTCGAAAAAGCGAAGCCTGTCTTTTGCCGCGCATTAACCTTAACGCGCGCCGCTGCACTTCTTTTGTCTAAAAATACCGAAAATCGGCGCTGGCTATCCCGCGAAGACGCCAGCCATTTCGCGAAAGCCCTTCACCTCGATCGGATTGCCGGACGGATCCCGGAAAAACATCGTCCATTGCTCTCCGGGTTCGCCTTCGAACCGCACCGATGGCGGGATCACAAAGCCGACGCCCGCCGCTTTCAAACGATCCGCAAGGCCGTCCCATTCGGCTTTGCCCAGCACCACGCCGAAATGCGGCATCGGGACCAGGTGCGCGCCGACATGGCCTGTGGCTTGCGTCACAAACGGCTCACCCAAATGCAGGCTCAGCTGGTTGCCGTAGAAATCAAAATCGACCCACGTATCCGTCGAGCGCCCTTCGGTGGCGCCGATCACACCGGTATAAAAGTCTCGTGCCTCGTCCAAATCGCGAACGTTGAATGCCAGATGAAACGGCTGTGCCATATGCTGTCCTTATCCCCCGAGGCCAGTTGTGAAGCCCTGCCAACTGCCCTACACCTTTCGCCAACACTTTGACAGATGTCTTGAGGAGACGACAATGACCGACGGACCGACCTACGGTTTTGACACTTTGCAAATCCACGCAGGCGCCCGGCCCGATCCGGCGACAGGGGCGCGGCAGACGCCGATTTACCAAAGCACCGCCTTCGTGTTCCGTGATGCCGATCACGCAGCAGCTCTCTTTAACCTGCAGGAGGTCGGCTACATCTACTCGCGTCTGACGAACCCGACCGTGGCTGTTTTACAAGAACGCATCGCCACGCTTGAGGGCGGCGTTGGCGCGGTTTGCTGTTCGTCGGGGCATGCGGCGCAGATCATGGCGCTCTTCCCGCTCATGTCTCCGGGCAAGAATATCGTCGCCTCGACGCGGCTTTACGGCGGCACGGTCACGCAGTTCTCCCAGACGATCAAGCGGTTCGGCTGGTCCGCCACCTTCGTTGATTTCGATGATCTGGACGCGGTGAAAGCTGCGATCAATGACGACACACGCGCGGTTTTCTGCGAAGCAATTGCCAATCCCGGCGGCTATATCACCGATCTGGACGCGATCAGCGCCATCGCTGACGAAGCCGAAATCCCACTCATCGTCGATAATACGTCGGCCACGCCATACCTTTGCCGCCCGATTGAGCATGGCGCGACGCTGGTCGTGCACTCAACGACAAAATACCTCACGGGCAACGGCACCGTCACTGGCGGCTGCGTTGTGGACAGCGGCAAATTCGACTGGACCGCAAACGACAAATTCCCGTCGCTGAGCGCGCCCGAACCTGCCTATCACGGTCTCAAATTCGCCGAGACCTTCGGCCCGCTCGCCTTCACCTTCCACGGCATCGCCATTGGCCTGCGCGATCTGGGCATGACCATGAACCCGCAAGCCGCGCATTACACGCTGATGGGTATCGAAACCCTGTCACTGCGGATGGAGCGCCACGTCGAGAATGCCCAGAAAGTGGCGGCTTGGCTCGAAACCGATCCGCGGGTGGATTACGTGACCTATGCCGGTCTGCCTTCCTCGCCCTATTACGAGCGCGTTGCGAAAATCTGCCCGCGCGGTGCGGGTGGTCTGTTCACGGTCGCGATCAAAGGCGGCTACGAGGCTTGTGTCAAACTGGTTGATAACCTTGAGATTTTCAGCCACGTGGCCAATCTGGGCGACACCCGGTCGCTGATTATCCACTCGGCCTCGACGACCCACCGTCAACTGTCGGCCGAGCAACAGGAAGCTGCAGGCGCCGGCCCAAACGTGGTGCGGATTTCCATCGGGATCGAAGAGGCGGACGACCTGATCGCTGATCTCGATCAGGCGCTGGCCAAAGCCACGGCCTGACATTTTGAAAGCCGCCCTGCTGCATGAATATGGCGGCGCGCTTGGGGTCGAGGACGTGCCCGACCCCAAATGCCCAGCCGACGGCGCCATCATCCGGATGCAGGCCTGCGGCGTGTGCCGGTCCGATCATCACGCCTGGGTCGGCGCAGACCCCGATGTCGCCTTGCCCCACATCATGGGGCACGAATTTGCAGGCATCGTCGAAGAGGTCGGCCCCGAATGCGCGGCCTTTACCCCCGGCGACCGGGTCACAGCGCCGTTCATTCTGGGCTGCGGGCACTGCACCGACTGTCAAGGCGGACAGCCGCCGATCTGCAATGACCAGCAGGTGATTGGTTTCACCCTATGGGGCGCCTTTGCCGAATTCCTGGCCGTGCCTCACGCAGACTACAACCTTGTGCGCATCCCCGAAGCAATCGGCTTTGCCGAGGCTGCGGGCATGGGGTGCCGCGTGACGACCGCCTGGCGGGCCTTGTCGGACCGGGCGGCGGTGCAGCCGGGCGAATGGCTGGCCGTGCACGGCGCAGGTGGTGTGGGGCTTTCGGCGGTGCTTTTGGCGAAATCCATGGGTGCGCGGGTCGTGGCCGTCGATATCAACGACGAAGCCTTGGCAAAAGCCACCGACATGGGCGCAGATGCGGTCGTGAACGCGGCAAGAACGAATGCATCCGAAGACATCCGCGAGATGACCCGCGGTGGCGCACACGTGTCGCTGGATGCGCTTGGCATTTACGAGACCTTCGACAGCTCTTTGAAATCGCTTCGAAAACTAGGGCGACATGTACAGATCGGCATGCCTGTGGGCGATCATGCGACGGTGCCGCTTCCGCTTCTTGATCTGGTCTATGCGCGCCAGCTGACACTGCACGGCATGCGCGGACTTGGCGCGTCTGGCTTTGCGCCCCTTTTCGCCAAGATCGAAGCGGGCGATCTGGATATCGCCCAGCTTGTGACAGCGCGGCTCCCCTTGTCAGAGCTGACCAGCGCCCTGCACGCCATGGACGGCGCGCAGCAAGCGGGTGTGGCTGTCGTGACGGCCTTTGATCGTTAAGCGATCTCGAGCAATTCGATATTAAAGACAAGGTCTTGACCTGCCAGCGGGTGGTTCGCATCAAGCATGACGCTGTCCTCGCTCAGCTCGATCACCTTGACCGGCATCGCGCGACCGTCAGGGGTTTGCATCTGCAACATTGTGCCAACCTCCAACGGGATCTCGGTCGGGATCTGGTCGCGCGGTACTGCTTGACGGGCCTCAGGATCGGCTTGTCCGTAGGCTTCATCGCAGGCGACCAAGACGGTTTGCTTATCGCCCACCGCCATCCCCGGGATCGCCTTATCAAGACCGGGAATGATCTGGCCAGAGCCGACCGTGAATTCCAGCGGATCGCGCCCCTCAGAGCTGTCAAAGACGCTGCCGTCGGCCAATGTTCCAGTATAGTGCAGGCGCACGGTGTCGCCGGTTTTCACTTCGCTCATCACAGGCCTCGCTTGTGGTTAGGGGGCACTCGCCCGCCCGCACCATGCCCCAGATGGCGCAAGAGGTGAAGGCAGGGTGCGCATTTGTCGCCGCGCGGTCTATTCGGTTGCGAAAATCAGTGTAACAGAACTGCTCAGCACCATTTCCCCTTCGGCGACAGGCACCGCCATGTCTGCACTGGCCATGCGCATTTCGGCGATCATCGGCCGGGGCGCCTGCGCCCCCTGTTCGCGCAACTCGATCAGGGCACCAAGCGTGACACCCGCCGCCTCGGCATAAAGCTCGGCCTTGGCGCGCGCATCCGCGACAGCCGCGCGACGAGCGTCATTCATCAGCGGATCTGGCTCGGCCAGATCAAAGCTCAGCCCGCGAAACTGGTTTGCACCGTCGCTCACAACGGCGCCCAGCACCTCGCCCAAGCCTGCCAAGTCGCGCACCCGGACAGTCACGCCGGTCTCGGCGAAATATTCAACGATCCTAGGGGCTTCGCCTTCATTGCGCGGACGGTTGTCCCAGCGTGGGTTCAACTGCAGCGATGTCGTTTGGATGTCACGCGGGGCAATGCCGGCCTCGGCCAACACCGCCTGCACCGCCGTCATCGTCTCGGAAACCTGCGCCATCGCATCTGCGGCTACAGACGCCTGCCCTGTCACGCCCATGCGCACAATTGCCATGTCAGGCACGGCCGTCACACGGCCTTCGCCGGTCACAATGATCCGACCGCTGTCTTCGGCCCAGACCGGTGCGGCCAAAACCAGAGCGACGATAAAAATCCAGGACTTGGGCAAGATCGATCGCATGATGTAGTCTCCTATGGTGCGTTTCTTGACAGTAACAAAGCTTTGACGCGCGCCGCCATGGGATCCTTGGCTTTTTCTTCCCCTTCCCGCCCAGACGCGGTAGTCTGCCCGAAGATGCCATAAACGAGTGCTCTACAACGCCATGTCTGCACAGTTTGCTCTTCTTTTGAACATGCCAGTCACCCGCCTGCTGATTGCGGCGGAAGACAGTTGGCAGGTCGTGGGTGAAGCGTCGTTGGACAGCGATGATCTGGGCGCGGCACTTGGTGCGCTACGCGACAAAGGCGAAGCTGTCGCGGGAGGGCCGTTTTCGTGCCTGTTGATCCTGCCAGACGATCAGATCCGTTACCTGACAACGCCTGCCAATGGGCCGGACGCCGCCGCAACTGCACGGGCCGCCCTTGACGGGGCAACACCCTATGCCGTCGATGATCTGGCCTTCGACTGGGCGCATCATGGTGATGACATCGCGATTGCCGCTGTCGCAAAAGAGACATTGGACGAAGCGGACAGTTTTGTGCGCGAGCATGGGTTTGAACCAGCGGGTATGATCGCATCGCCCGATCCCGGCACGTTCCCGCAGCGCCCGGTCTTTGACAGCCCCGATCTGACCCGCGGTGCCGCAATTCTGCCAATTGCAGGGGCCTATGCGCCCAAACCGCCGCCTGCTTTCGCCTCGCGTCGCGAGGCGCCACCGACCCGCCCAACGGCGGCTACACCGGCACCACAGCAAGAAGCTGCGATCGCGCAAGTGGCGCCCCGGATGAGCCTGGCACCAGCACCAGCGCAACCCGCGATCGCCAGCTTGGGCAGCGCCGCGCCGCCTGCCCCGGCGCTAAGCCCTGCTGTTACCGGCCGAAGCCCCGCAGCGGTTCGATCCACTGCGGCCCCCGCATAGGCCGAACCGGAACCAGACGACAAAACCTTTATCCCGCGTGGACAGATCGGCGGCAAGCCGCGCTATCTGGGCCTTGTGCTGACATTGGTCCTGCTGGCCATTCTGGCCATCGTGGCCATCTGGTCGATGACCCTGGGCGATGACGCTGAACTGACACTCGAGGACGACCCGGAAGCGGAAGCAGATATTGCGTTGCTCGCCCCGCAAACGGCCGAGCCTGCCCCAGACCAGATCGCAACCCTGCCCGATATCGACGCCCCAACCGAAGAGCTATTGCCCGCTTTGCCGCCACAAGTGCTTGCGCCGCAGCCCATCACCGATGCCGAATTGGCCGCCCGCTATGCCGCGACCGGGATCTGGCAGCGCGCGCCCCGGACAACGCGAACGCCGGTGCCGGGCGATCTTGACCGGCTTTATGTGGCCTCGATTGACCCGCAAGTGCAGCCCTCCGACGCGATTGCCCTGCCCCCGTCCGAGACCCTGCGCGGCGATGCGCTGCCAGCCACTCCATTGGCGCCCGCAGCGCCAGATCAGACCTATGCGCTTGATGCGCAGGGCCGGGTGATTGCCACGCCCGAAGGCGCGTTATCACCCGATGGCATACTGGTCTTTGCGGGGCGGCCACCGATCACGGTGCCCTTGCGCCCCGACGTCACCGAACCAGCTGACGCCGTCCCGGAACAGGACCAGCGGCTGGCCGCCTTGCGCCCGGCGGCACGGCCCGGGGATCTGCAAGACAGCAATGAACGCGCCCAGCTGGGCGGCCGCACGCTTGAGGAATTTGCGAGTATCCGACCCCAGTTGCGCCCCAAGGCGCCGCAAGAACTCGCCGCCGAAATCGCGGCCGCAGCCGCGTCTGCGGCGGCCGCTGTGCAAAACGCGCCAGCGCAGGTCGCACCTGTCGATCCCTTTGCCTCGGCGACGCGTCTGGCGTCTGCCACCTCGCGCAAGCCGCAAACCCGCCCCGGCAATTTCGCCCGCATCGTCGAACGGGCTCGCACCCAACCGCAAGAGCCTGCCAGTTCAGGGTCGGGGCGTGTTGTGGCCTCGGTCGCGCCGCGCAATGTGCGCCCGTCCGGCCCGGTGCCCACAACCGTGTCGCGCGCCGCCACGATGGAGAACGCAATCAATCTGCGCCGCATCAACCTGATCGGCGTTTTTGGCAAGCCCACGTCCCGTAGCGCTCTGATCCGCCTCAGAAATGGGCGTTTCCAGAAAGTTCAGGTCGGAGACCGCATTGATGGCGGACGCGTTGCCGCGATTGGCGAAAGCGAGTTGCGCTACGTCAAATCCGGTCGCAATCTGACGCTGACAATACCAAGCAGCTGATGCAGACCGGGCGGGCCACCCCGCGCTGACGAGGCTGAACCACTAAACGCCACGGGACCCCCCACCGATGGAAAGCTTTCTGTTTCAGGCCGCAATCTACCTTTCGGCTGCCGTCATCGCTGTTCCTTTGGCAGCACGGCTTGGCCTTGGATCCGTACTTGGATATTTTCTGGCAGGCATCGTGATCGGCCCGCTTCTTGGCCTTGTCGGATCGGAAACCGAAGACCTGCAGCATTTTGCCGAATTCGGTGTCGTGATGATGCTGTTCCTGATCGGTCTCGAGCTGGAGCCACGGGTCTTGTGGAACATGCGCGACCGGCTGATCGGTCTGGGTGGTTTGCAACTGACGCTGACGACAGGGTGCATCATGGCCGCCGCGATGGCGCTTGGCCAACCGTGGCAAATGGCATTGGCCGTTGGGCTGATCTTTGCGCTGTCTTCAACGGCGATTGTGCTGCAAACGCTAAGCGAAAAAGGGTTGATGCAGACCGGCGGCGGGCGGGCGACGTTTTCGGTCTTGCTGTCACAGGACATCGCGGTGATCCCAATGCTGGCCTTGATGCCCTTGCTGGCCACCAGCGAACTGGTGCGGATGAACCCTGACGGCTCTTTGGTGCGCCCCTCCGGCGGCCATGGCGATGGGCACAGCCATTCAATGTCACTTGTCGAAGGCTTGCCCGGCTGGGGGGTCACGCTGGTCACAATCGCAGTGATCGCCGCTGTGATCTTGGCCGGCGTCTTCCTGACACGGCCCCTGTTTCGCTTCATCCATCATGCGCGCCTGCGCGAGATGTATACCGCGACCGCCCTGCTGATCGTGATCGGCATCGCGGTGGTGATGTCGCTGGTCGGCTTATCACCGGCTTTGGGCTCGTTCATGGCCGGGGTTGTTCTGGCCAACACCGAGTTTCGCCACGAGCTTGAGGCCGACATCGAGCCTTTCAAAGGACTGCTGCTGGGCCTCTTTTTCATAACCGTCGGCGCGGGCATCAACTTTGCAGTGCTCTTTGGGGCGTTCTTCACCATTCTGGGGCTCACGCTGGGGATGATGATTATCAAAGGCGCGATCATGTATGGGCTTGCGCAGCTTTTCAAACTGGAAGGTCGCGACCAATGGCTCTTTACGCTTGGGCTGGCACAGGCTGGCGAGTTCGGCTTTGTGCTGATCTCGTTCTCGCGACAGCAAAACGTGTTCAGCGACGCCATGAGCGAAATCCTGTTGCTGGTCGTCGCGCTTTCGATGCTGATTACACCACTTTTGTTCATCGCCTATGACCAGTTGTCAAAACGCATGACAGAGGTGGTTGATGTCACGCCTGACGCGATTGATCCGCAAGGCCAGATCATCATCGCGGGCATCGGGCGCTTTGGGCAGGTGGTCAACCGGATGGTCCAGATGTCGGGGCTCAGCACGACCGTTCTGGACAGTGACCTGGCCACGGTCGAGCTGATGCGCAAGTTTGGTTTTAAGGGCTTCTTTGGCGATCCGACACGCCCCGAACTGCTTCATGCCGCAGGCCTGAGGACCGCCAAAGTGCTGGTCGTCGCGATGGACGACAAAGAGGCGAGCACCCGCATTGTGACCTTGGCCCGACGGGAACGGCCCGATCTGCATATCGTGGCACGCGCCCGCGACCGGGTGCATGTCTACGAGCTTTACCGCGCAGGCGCAGACGACATTGTGCGCGAACTGTTCGACAGCTCACTACGGGCGGGCCGCTATGTGCTTGAGAATATGGGCCTGTCCGAGTTCGAGGCGGCGGAGAATGAAAAAGCGTTCTACAAACTGGACCGCACCGCAATGCTTGAGTTGGCCAGCTTGTGGGAACCCGGTGTCGACGTCACCGACAACGCCGCCTACGTGGCGCGCGCCCGCGAGTTGAACAAGGATCTTGAGACGGCGCTGGTCCATCAGTTGACGGCAAAACCATCGGATGATGCAGCCTAGCTGCGCGATTGAACAGAGCTGCGGGGCCAGCGCGCCAGACCACGTTCTCGCTGGGGGGGCTGGCCCCCCAGACCATGTGATCGTTGGGGGGCCAGCCCCCCAGACCCCCCGGGATATTTCAAAAAAGCGAAAGCGCTAGCCCTCGCTCACACCGGCTTCGGCGAAAGTGGCCATGCCCGAGTGACAGGCAACTGCCGCTTTCAGGATATTCAGCGCCAGCGCACCGCCAGAGCCTTCCCCAAGCCGCATGTTCAAGGACAAAAGCGGCTCTTTATCCAGAGCCTTGAGAAGCGCTTCATGGCCGCTTTCAGGGCTCAAATGACCCGCCAGCGTATGATCCAGCGCACCGGGCTGCGCCTTTTCCAGACACGCCGCAGCAGCGCAGCAGATGAACCCATCAAGGATCACCGGGATATGCGCATCGCGGGCGCGGGCAATCGCCCCAGCCATCGCAGCCAATTCGCGCCCCCCCAGACATTTGAGCGCGTCCAGACCGTCTTCGCATTGATGCCGCGCCACACCTTCGGCCACAACGCGGGTTTTATTGGCCAACCCTGTGTCATCCACGCCTGTGCCGCGGCCTGTCCAGTCCGCCGCTTCGCCGCCAAAAAGCGCATGACACAGCGCCGCCGCAGGCGTCGTATTGCCGATGCCCATTTCGCCCACCACAAGCGCCCCTGCATCTGGTGAAACTGCATCCCAACCGGTTTGCAGCGCCGCGCAAAGTTCGTCCTCAGTCATGGCGGGGCTTTGGGTGAAATCTGCGGTGAACGTATCGAGATCAAGCGCGTGCACGCTCATCATGGCGCCGGCAACCTGGCTGAGCTGATTGATCGCGGCCCCGCCGTGCTGAAAGTTAAGCACCATCTGCTCGGTCACCTCGGCTGGAAAGGCCGAAACGCCCTGCGCTGTGATACCGTGATTGCCTGCAAAAACGATCACCTGCGGGGCTTCAAGCACGGGTTTCGCCTGACCACGCCAGCCAGCATACCAGATTGCGATCTCTTCAAGACGACCCAGCGCACCGGGCGGTTTGGTCAGTTGCGCATTACGGGCATCTGCCGCCGCAATCGCGTCCGGATCAGGTCCGGTTTGTGCAGCAAGAGCGGCGCGAAACTGGTCGAGGGTTGTGAAGGGGCTCATCGGGTACACGTCCAAAACTGTGGTTCTCGGTCTGTCTACGGTTTAGACACCATGACGAGATGTTCAGAAAGGCCGATTTGATGGCAAAACCCGACAGCGGCTTGATGTCGCTGACAGATATCCCGGCTGCGGTCGGATTGCTGACCCGTTTGCCCGTGCCCGTGAACGCAGAGCGGGCCACAACACGAAGCGCAAAAGCAGCCTGGGCCTACCCGTTGGTCGGATTGGTACTGGCGCTTCTGGTCGGTGTGCCTGCATCTGTGCTGGCCGGGATCGTCCCCTCTGGGATACTAGCCGGGTTGATGCTGGTGGCATTGGTCGTCTTGACGGGCGCGCTGCACGAGGACGGCTTGGCCGATACAGCAGACGGGCTTTGGGGCGGCTGGGACGCCGTGCGCCGGTTGGAGATCATGAAGGACAGCCAAATCGGCAGCTACGGTGTCATCGCTTTGGTGCTGTCGCTGTTGTTGCGCTGGTTGGGGCTGGTCGCGGTGATCGAGGCGGGCCTCGTGCTGCCCGCACTGATCGCGGTGGCGATGCTGACGCGTGCAGGAATGGTTGTCGTGATGTCCACCCTGCCCCATGCGCGCGATGGTGGGTTATCGAAACGTGTCGGACGTCCTTCTGTAAGCACCACAGGGATCGCTGCTGTGATCGCCCTCGTCGCAGCAGCGTTGGCCATCGGATTGCCCGCCCTTATCCTTGCCCTTGCGGTTAGCCTGGCGGTTTGGGCCGTCGCAGCCATCGCCAAAGTCAAAATCGGCGGGCAGACCGGCGATATCCTGGGGGCCACCCAACAAGTGTCCGAAATCGCAACCCTGCTGACACTCGCCACGCTTCTCTAGCCGCGTCGCACAACAAAAAACGCCCAGACCACAACAAACGCTGCCGTCAACTCCAACGCCTCTTCCAGCTTGGAGACCGTGCGCGACGGGTGCAAATCCAGCAAGACCGCGCTGGCCAGAAGCGCAAAAAGCACCGCGAGTGCAAAATGAAAGGCATCTTTTAAAAACCGGCGCAGCGGCGCGCGGAGCCTGTAAACCAGCACCAACGCGCCGATCAGCAAAAGCATCAGCCCCACCGCGATCAAAGCAGATGTCGGGCCGCCCTTCATCAACAAGCGGAACACGACAATGACAATGTCATGCCCTCCGTCAAACTCGCCGCCACCTTCCATCTTGGGCATCTCAAGATCAAAATACCGCGCGCCAAAGCTGATCTCGCTGAGAAAAAACAAAAGCGACAGCAGGGTCGTGGCAAGGATCAAACCGCGATCCAATGCGCTGATCCGGTACGGGGCCAGCAAATGCCATGTGCCCATCAGACTGCCAAAGAGAAACAAAATGGCAGAGGCGTTTTCAATCGGGCCATCCTCTGATGCCAACGACGGACGCAGCAAGCCTGCACCGAAAACCAGGCAAACCGACAGGGCCGTGCAAAACAACAGCCCCGGAAAGCGCAACCGGCCAAAACTGACGGCATGCAGCACTTTTCTAAGCCCTGTCACATAGCTGTTGCGTTGGCCTGCTTTCATGAAGTTATCCGGTTGATAATCACTCGCAACTATATTGGTTTGCGAGACCAAGTGAATTGCATCACCTGCAAAGACAGGTTTTTGGGCGATAACCCGCCATGGCTTGGTGTGGGCAATTCGATGGCAACAGGCGTCGCGCGGTCTGTGCATGACCAGCCAAGCGAAAAACTGCCAGACGAGGCTGTACCCGCACAGGCAACCTTGAACCGCCTGCTTGAGTACCCATTTGCGCTGCACCCCCCATCTATGACTGCGTTACTCAACCAAACGTCAAGAAAGGGAATTCGCGATGACACAAGACACCAAAGCCCAGACAACGGCTGCACCGGTTCCAACCGAACCGAAAGATGTGTCGGCCTGGCTGAAAAAGCCGCTGACGCTAACAGCGCCCACATGGGCCTTTCTTGCAGCGGGGCTTGTGGCGCTTGTCCTGATGGGGATTGCCCTTGATTAGGATCGCGCTGGCGGCGGCGATGGGGTTTGGCCTCACCAAAGCCGCCCTCGCCCTTGAGACGACCCCGATCGCCGATGCGCAGATCGACACTGCTGTGACCCTGTCGGGATCGGTGGCGCGCATTCTGGATGAAGATACATTCGTGCTGGCCGACCCGTCCGGCACGATTCCGGTCTATATCGGGCCCCATCCAATGCCTGTCGCGGTCGAGATGGCGATCACCGTCACAGGACAGATTGATGACGATCTGCCGCGCGAGCTTTACGCAACACAGCTTATCCTGCCGGGTGACCGCGTGATCGAGGTAGGGGGCGCCTACGACTAGACTGCCCGGCTGACAAAGAAGAAGCCGCCGCCCGTTCAGGCAGCGGCTTTCCCAAATCTAAGACCATGCGGTTAGGCTGCGATGCGGCTTTCCAGCACGTCGCCAATCTGCTTGGCGGCGGCTGTTTCATCGCCATCATCGACAGCGGCAATTTCACGGGTCAGACGCTCCAAAGCAGCTTCATAAAGCTGACGCTCCGAATAGCTCTGCTCGCGCTGATCATCGGTGCGGTGCAGGTCGCGCACGACCTCCGCAATCGCGATCAGATCACCCGAGTTGATCTTTTGCTCATATTCCTGAGCCCGGCGCGACCACATCGCCCGCTTGACCTTGGCCTTGCCCTTCAGCGTCGTCATTGCCTTCGACACGACATCGGGCGAGCTGAGCGAGCGCATGCCCACCTCGGTTGCCTTGTTCGTCGGAACCCGCAGCGTCATCTTGTCTTTCTCGAACGAGATCACGAAAAGTTCCAGCGTCATGCCGGCCACTTCCTGCTCTTCGATCGAGACGATTTTGCCAACGCCATGCGCCGGATAGACGACAAAATCATTCGGGCTGAACTCCGATTTCTTGGCCTTACTCATATATCAATCCTCATCTACGAACCGAAAAGGGGGGTTAAGCGTCAAAAAAGCCCGTGTGGCACGATCAGTGCCCCCGCGGGATCATGGTGTCGCTCTGATGATTTTGGGTCCAACCTGCTGGCAGCGCAGGGCGGACAACATCGTGGTCCGGTTCTTTGTGTAACAATACCATAACACAAAAAACGGCTCTTCGAAAGCGTGGCCTGCCCGATATGACGCAAAAGGCTTCAAAATCAGAAGTTTAAAGCGATATGTCAGGCTTTATGCCCTAGCGTCAAATTGCACACAAGCAGCCGAATCGCCTTATCCGCCCTCGCCGGGCTCTTCGGAAAAGTACTTTTCAAGCTTTCCGGTTTCGCCGTCCCGCTCTTCCGCTTCAGGAAGCGGGTCTTTCTTGGTGATAATCACTGGCCATTGCTCGGAATATTTGCGATTGAACTCGACCCATTTTTCCATGTCGGGCTCGGTATCCGGTCGGATCGCATCCGCAGGGCATTCTGGCTCACAAACTCCGCAATCGATGCATTCGTCCGGATGGATCACCAGCGCGTTCTCACCTTCGTAAAAGCAATCTACTGGGCAGACTTCGACGCAGTCGGTGTATTTGCACGCAATGCAGTTATCTGTGACGACGTAAGTCATGAAACGGGCTATCCTTCGGCTTTCACCGCTTAGCTAATCCAGCATTTAGAATCATTCAAGATGTGCAGAGCGCTTAAGATCAAGACTGCGACGATCCTTCTTGGAAGGGCGCCCTTTTCCCTCATATCGCGGACCAGCCGGACCAGTTTCCTTGACCTTGGTCAAATCGTGGTAAAGCTGTTGCGCCTCTGTTGCAGGACCGCGACGGGTGCCCAGCGCTGCGATGGTCACAACACGAATCTGACGGGCCTGCGGGAAGGTCAGCGTATCGCCTACACCGACCGCGCGGGACGGCTTGGACACGGGCGTGCCGTCCACCCGCACCTTGCCCGCCTGCACAAGTTTCGTGGCCAGACCACGGGTCTTGAAGAACCGGGCCTGCCACAACCATTTGTCCAACCGGATAGTCTCGCGCGCGAGGTCCGACACTTACTTACCGTCCTTGAGCCCCATCAGCGCAGCGGCGAACGGGTTGTCAGGATCAATCGCTTTTTCCTTCTTGGGAGGGCGCGCATTGAAGGTCTTGGCCCCTTGCGGTTTGCCTTTCGGCCCGCCACGCGATTTGCCTTTGCCCTTGCCACGAGGTTTATCGCCTTGCGGGCGCCGCTGCCCTTGCGGCTTGCGCCCCCAGCGGAAGATATAGAACACCTCCATCTCGACGGGGTCTATACCGGTTTCAGCCGCAGCCATCTGCGTCTCAGGCGCATCTGGGGTCTCGATGGGTGGTGTCTCCTCAGAGGGGGTCTCCTCAACAGGCGCGACATCGGCCGTCGGCACTTCGGGTGCCGCATCCATGACGGGCGTCTCAGCCGCATCCCCATCGCTTTGCGAAGCCGCACCATCGGCGGTTTCTGCGACAGCATCGGTGACAGGCTTCACCTTCTCGCGCTCGCCCTTCTCGGCCGAATAGCCAAGGCCTTCCATTAGCCCGGCAAACTGCTCCAGCGTGGTGCCCGAGATCGACAGCATATCCGCCGTCGCCTCAAACCCGCCCCGACTGTCGCAAGCGCGCAGCATATCGGCCAGACGTTCCAGCATGTCGATGCGGATCGCGCGCTCTCCGGCGGCACGGTAACCCGACATGGTGAACGCGCCCTCAGGTGCATCCTTCACGGTCGGGATCGTGACCAGACCGGGGGGCGGGCTTTCCGGGAATTCCTGCAGACCCTTGGCCAGCGACCACAGCACAAGACGCAACCGCGTCGGCGCGGGTTTCAGCAAAAGCGGCATGAAGATCGTGAACTGACCAAACCGGATCCCATGCTTGCGCAGCGCGCCGCGCGCATCCTGATCCAGCGCTTTCACATCATCGGCCACCTGATCGCGCGGGATCACGCCCAGCGCTTCAACCATCTGAAACGCAAATCCGCGTGCCAGCCCCGACAGGGCCTCGTCCCGGCTGAGGTTCAACAAGGGCTCAAACAAAAGCGCAATCTTGCGGTCGATAAAGTGCTGCAACCGGCGTTGCACCTTTTGCGCCACATCCGCACCGGCCTCGTCATCAACGAAAGCCTGCACGGTCGGCTTCATCACGTCGGATCCTGCAACCAGCTTGCCCACCGCATGCTCACCCCACATCAGGCCACCCTGCTCGGTGTAATCAATCTCTGTATCCGGCGCATTATAGAAGCGATCCGCGCGCAAATGGAACTCGGGCGCCAGCGCCTGAACCGACGCCGCGCGCAAGGTTTTCGCTTCATCCGGCGTCGCCGAGGCATCCTGCTTAAAGCGAAACCCCTCAAGCCGTCCCACAAATTGATCTTCGACGGTCACTTCGCCTTTGTCGTTGATGTTGGCCACAAGGCCCTCCTTCTGCTTCAACCGGCGCAGCAAAACTGACGTGCGCCGGTCAACAAATCGTTGCGTCAGCGCACCGTGCAAGGCGTCTGACAAGCGGTCTTCTACAGCGCGTGTCGCCTCGCGCCAATGATTTACGTCATCCAGCCAGTCTTTCCGCTGGGCGACATACGTCCATGTGCGAATGTAAGCCAGACGTTTCGACAAGGTGTCAATGTCACCTTCCACCCTATCTATTCTCTTAACCTGCCGTGCGAACCAATCGGCAGAGACTTGCCCATACTCATGCAAGTCGTTGAAGAGCGTCGTCAGCAGGCTGGAATGCTCGGCATGGCTGATGCCGCGAAAGTCGGGAACCCGGCAGACATCCCATAGCAGCTTGACCGATTGCGGATCCGAGGCCCTTGCGGCAACCTCGGCATCTTCTGCCAACGACTTGAGCGCGATCAGATCATCGCTATCGCGCACACGCGTCAGCCAGTCGTCTTTCGTTTGCTCTTCCAAAGATCCGATCAACCGACCGACCGATCCAAATTGCAGCACAGCGTTGCGCCATTGCAGCTTTCGGACCGGCAGAAAACGGTGCTCGGTGATGGCGTTGACCACTTCATCATGAAGCGGCCCAGCCTCGCCCGTCACGCCGAAGGTGCCGTGGTTCATATGCCGCCCGGCACGCCCCGCGATCTGGGCCAGCTCGTTTGGCTGCAAAGGGCGCATCCGGCGGCCATCGAACTTGGTGGTCGAGGAGAATGCGACATGGTTGATGTCAAGGTTCAGCCCCATGCCGATGGCATCCGTGGCTACCAGATAATCGACATCGCCGTTTTGATACATCTCTACCTGCGCGTTGCGCGTGCGCGGGCTAAGCGCCCCCATCACAACGGCCGCCCCGCCCTTCTGGCGGCGCAACAGCTCGGCAATCGCGTACACATTCTCGACCGAGAAGCCGACAATCGCAGACCGCCCCGCCATCCGGCTGATCTTTTTTGGCCCCGTATAGGTCAGCTGCGAAAACCGCTCGCGCCGCACGAACTGCGCTTTCGGCACCAGCTCGGCAATCGCGGGTCGCATCGTGTCGGCCCCCAGAAACACCGTCTCGTGCAAACCGCGGGCCCGCAAGAGACGGTCGGTAAAGATATGGCCCCGCTCTGGATCCGCACAAAGCTGCACTTCATCAATGGCCAGAAAATCGCAGCCCATCCCTTCGGGCATCGCCTCGACCGTGCACACCCAATATTGCGCACGCTCTGGCACGATGCGTTCCTCGCCGGTAACCAAAGCCACGACAGACGGCCCGCGCACCGCAACGATCTTGTCGTAAACCTCGCGCGCCAAAAGACGCAGCGGCAGGCCGATAATGCCAGTGCGATGGCCCAGCATCCGCTCGATCGCGTAATGCGTTTTACCGGTGTTGGTGGGGCCTAAAACGGCCGTAATACGGGACGGCTCGGCCATCAAACTTGCCTAAACGGGGATCAGATATCCTGACCGCCGACCTCTACTTCCAAACGCTCTATCGCGGTGGCTACTTGTTCTTGATGGGGATGTATAGACTGGACCGTGCGATACGCCTCCAACGCGTCCTCAGGATAGCCCGTCTGCTCAAGGATCACAGCCAGACCGATGATAGCGCCGAAATGATTGGGGTTCAGGCTAAGCGCCTGTGTGAGGTCTCCCAACGCAAGCCCCATCTGCTCTTTCTGAAAGAACGCAGTCGCGCGCATGTTCCAGCCTTCCGCAAAGTCCGGCGCGTGATCGGTCAGCGCTGTGAAATGCTCGATCGCAGCGTCCAGATCACCCGCCTCCAAAGCGTCGCGCCCCCGCTGCAACAGCAAATCCATCGCCGCAGAGCCCGACTTGGACCATTCACGCGCCAGCCTGTCTTCGATTTCGGCGGCCTGCTCGGGGCCAGCGGTGGCCAGATCATCCAGCAAAGTTTGCTCATCAGCGGCAAACGCCCCCGAGAAAGGCAAGCAAAACGAAACTGTTACGAAAAATGCCGTAACGATACGGTGGCGGTTGCGAGAGCTTGTCATCATAGTAAGTTCAATTTTAGCGCAAGCCGTGGGAAATGCGACCCCGCGGCGATCACAAAACCAAAAGGATGCGACTATGAGCGATGTGGTAAACCAGGCTGTCGAAGCCCTGAATGCAAAAATGGACGGCGGCTTTGACGGCACGGCGAAATTCGTCATCACCGACGAAGGCAGCATCATGATCGACGAGAACGGTGTCCGCGCTGGCGATGACGACGCAGACGTCACCCTGACCGCCGATACCGAAACCTTCAAAGCCATCCTCGATGGTGAGCAGAACCCAACCGCCGCGTTCATGACCGGCAAGCTGTCGGTGGACGGAGACATGGGCGCTGCGATGAAGCTCGCCTCGGTCCTCGCCTGATGACACCCGCGCCGTTTTACGCCGAGGTGGCCGACGGCCCCGAGGGCGGCGCGGCGCATTGGCTCACCACCTCAGATGGCCTGCGCATCCGCGCGGGCCATTGGACCGGCGGGACGAAAGGCACGATCCTGCTGTTCCCTGGCCGCACCGAATATGTTGAGAAATACGGACGCGCCGCCACCGAATTCCTGACACGCGGCTACAGCGTCCTCGCCGTCGACTGGCGCGGACAAGGCATTGCCGACCGGATGCTCAATGACCGCGCCGCCGGTCACGTGCACCACTTTCCCGACTACCAGAAAGACGTGTCCGCCGTGCTGGCCCATGCCCGCGCGCTTGGCCTGCCCGAACCCTACCACCTGATCGGCCACTCGATGGGCGGCTGCATCGGCCTGCGCGCCCTCTACGAAGGCCTACCCGTGAAATCCGCGATGTTCAGCGCCCCCATGTGGGGCATCATCATCGCCCCAGCCCTGCGCCCTTTTGCGTGGATGTCCAGTTGGACCGCTCGCCGTGTCGGCCAAGGCCACCGCCTCGCTCCCGGCACCGAGCCCGTGACCTATGTCATGAGCACGCCCTTCGACGACAACACGCTGACCACAGACCGCGCGATGTTCGACTATATGAAGGCCCAACTTAGCGCGCATCCGGAGCTCGCCTTGGGCGGCCCGTCGCTGCATTGGCTCAACGAAGCCCTGATGGAGATGCGCCGCCTCGCCGCGCGCCCCTCCCCCGCGACGCCCGCGATCACCTTCCTTGGCAGCAATGAACGCATCGTCGAGCCGTCGCGCATTCACGACCGCATGGCCGATTACCCAAACGGCAAACTGGTCATGCTGGACGGGGCCGAACACGAAGTCATGATGGAGACGCCCGCGATCCGCACCCGCGTCTTCAACGAGACCACTGCGTGGTTTGACGCCCACAGCTAAGCGCTAGCCGGTTGTGGTCAGCCCGTCGATGCCCGTATCCGTGACATCAAAGGTCTTCTCGCAGCAGGTCGCAGCACCAGCCTGAGTGCATGCGCTCCACCCGTCGGGGCAGACATAGGCCAAGTCAGACGTGCAGGTCATCGTCCGCCCCGGTGCTGTGCTGCCCGTGCAGGTTGGCCCGTCCGTATCGGCAGCACCGGTGGCCTGCGCCGCCGCGGCGATGATCTCTGGCGGAGGCGTCACGGCCTCTTGCACCGCAATTGTGGTGCAGGCAAAGGCGAAAGGCAAAACAAATACAGTCTTCAAAATCTTGATATCAAACATGATTTCTCTCCAACTCAAAGGTTTTGAGAACATCATTATATCATGCTGACCTAACGTCATCTAAGCCGTTCTGAAGAGCGTCAAAAACCCGTCAGCCGAATGCGCGCACAGTCTGACGCTGACGGCCAAGCCCGTCGATCTCCAGTTCCATAACGTCGCCGGGCTTGAGATAAAGTGGCGGCCTCAGCCCCATACCAACGCCCGGCGGCGTACCCGTCGCAATAATATCTCCCGGATGCAGCGTCATGATCCGGCTCAAGTAAGCGATGATCTGCGCCACGCTGAAAATCATCGTCGCCGTCGATCCACGCTGCATCTGTTTGCCGTTTAACCATAGGCTCATCCCAAGCGCCTGCGGATCGTCCACCTCATCGGGCGTCACCAGCCACGGTCCAACCGGGCAGAACGTGTCGCAGCTTTTGCCCTTGGTCCATTGCCCCGTGCCTTCCAGCTGAAAGACGCGCTCGCTGATATCATTCACGACGGTATAGACTGCTACGTGATCCAGCGCGTCGGCCTCGGCGACATGTTGCGCGCGGCGACCGATCACGACGCCCAGTTCGACCTCCCAGTCGGTCTTCTCAGACCCGAGCGGCAGGATCACATCATCATTCGGCCCGTTCAGGCTCGACGTGGCTTTCAGAAACACGATCGGCTCCGCAGGCGCAGCCATCCCCGCCTCTGCCGCATGATCGGCATAGTTCAGCCCGATCCCGATGATCTTGCCGACACCTGCAACAGGCGCCCCCAAATGCGGCGCGCCCTCAACCAAGGGCAAATCCGCTGTCGGAACGGTGTGCAATGCGCCCAAAACCGCGCCGGACAAGTCGGTAATATGCGCCGACAGGTCCCGGATATCGCCATTCGCATCCAGCAGGCCGGGCTTTTCGCTGCCGACCGCGCCCCACCGCACAAACCGTGTCATTCGCCCATCTCGCGGATACCTTTGGCGGCGGCTTTCGCACCGGCCAGCATCCACGCATGCTCGGACGCGATGAAAAACACGTTTAACCCATAGCTCGCACGCTCCTTGGCCTGCTCCACCGATGCGACCCAGCTGACATAGGCCTTTCCGTGGGCCTTGGTCGCCGCACCGCAGGTTTCAAGCGCCTGCGCCAGATCCGGATTGTCCTGGCCGTGATGGCCATAGGCCACGCTCAAATCTGCGGGCCCCAGAAACAGGCCATCCACGCCTTCAAGTGCTGCAATCGCATCGGCTGCATCCACGCCAGCAGGCTCTTCGATCTGCGCAATAACCACCGTCTCTGCTCTGGATCTCTCAAGCAATTCCGGCATCCCGCGCGTCGCATAGCCCGCCCACCGGGTCGAACCCGCAAACCCGCGTCCGCCCAAACCGAACCGCGCTGATCTGGCAACCGCCTCGGCCTTCTCGACACTGTCGACATGGGGCACAACGACGCCCACAGCCCCCATATCCAATGCTTGAAGAATGGCTTCCGGCGTGCCGCTCGCAACCCGCACAAGCACCGGAAAATCCAGCGCCCGCGCCACCGCCATGCAGGCGTCAAGTGCGGCACGATCAAAAGCGGCATGTTCCGCATCCAGACACACAAAATCCAGACCCGAGATCGCCAGCACCTCCAGCACATCATGGCTCGGCGTCTTCATGAACGTCCCGGCAAGTTTTTCGCCCGACAACATGCGACTTCGAAAGGTGGTAAATGACATCAACGCTCTCCCATGGCTTGTCGCCACGCTAGCGATCCGTGTCACCGACACAAGCCCCCGCACGACCATTCGAAACGTGTCGCCAAAGCGCGGCGTGCGGGTGTCTATGGTGGCGAAAGGCTATCGCATGACGAACACGGGCCGCAAAACCAGGGCCGCCAATTCTGCACCGTCATTTTCGGGGCAGCGCCGACGCGCAGCCTCGAATCTCTCTGATCGCGACACGCACTCACCCGTCTCTCATGTGCCGTGCAACCAAGACTGCCGTCTCCGCACCACAATCTCAAAGAAATCATCAAAATGCAGCGCGCAGATATCGCTCGTGGCCAAGCGCTCTGGCATGTCAGCACCAGACCGAGCAAACACAGTGGCCCTACCAAGAGAGCTGCTCAAAAGGCGCACCCAAAGTGTAACACTCAGATATTTTTGATGTCCGAACGCTTCAACATGACCTCAACAGACCATGCACCAACAACCGCCCTCCCAAAATCACCTCTCCAAAAACAACAGAGCGCGCAGGGCAGATACCTTTGGCAGCCAACTAATCTTGCATAATCGCAAGAGGCTGCACAAACACAGCAACCGCCCCCAACCACTCCAAAGGCAAACCCGGAATGCAGCGCTCGGATATCTTCAGCCGCCGCGCCCCTGACCGACATATCAAGGGCAACGCAACCACCGCGACCGTCACAATAGCGCACCTCATCAGACACCGGACCCAAAACAACCGCAGCAAAACAAGCCGCACGACCAAAACGCACCACAAACCGGCAATCGTTGTAAAGATCGCGTCAAGCGCGCGGCCCCACGCTCTCACAGAAACGCCCAAAGTCGCCATACCAGCGTCAAAACCAAACCGCCCACCACCCAACTCCATCGCAGCTACAAAAGCAGCTGCGCCGTGCTAGATATCGGGTCATGAGCAGCGATCTTCTAACCTTCACCGACCGCGGCATTTACTGCCCGCTTGGCGATTTCTACATCGACCCGTGGCGCCCCGTGGATCGCGCGCTCATCACCCATGGCCACGCAGATCACGCGCGGCCCGGCCATGGCGCCTACCTCGCGACCGAGGCCGCCGCCCCCGTCATGCACCACCGACTAGGCGACATCCCCCTCGACACGATCCGCTTCGGCGAAACCCGCCAGATCGGTGATGTCACTGTCTCCTTCCATCCCGCAGGCCACGTCCCCGGCTCTGCCCAAATCCGGATCGAACACAAAGGCCAGATCTGGGTCGCCTCCGGTGACTATAAAACCGAAAACGACGGCTTCTCTGAACCGTTCGAGCCCGTCCGCTGCCACGCTTTCATCACCGAATCCACCTTCGGCCTGCCCGTCTTCAAATGGACGCCGCAATCCCAGCTCGCCCAAGACATCAACGCGTGGTGGGCCAGCACCGTCGCTGACGGACGCACCCCGCTTCTGGGCGCCTACGCGCTTGGCAAGGCGCAGCGCCTGATGTCGATCCTCGATCCCTCCATCGGCCCGATCCTGACCCATGGCGCTGTCGAGAACACGAACGAAGTCCTCCGCGCCCAAGGCCTCAAACTGCCTGACGCGATCCGCGTGCCGCCCGACCTGAACCCCAAAGAGCACAAGAACGCCCTCGTCCTCGCCACGCCGTCCGCCTTCGGCACCCCGTGGGCCCGCCGCTTTGGTACCACATCCACCGCCTTCGCGTCGGGCTGGATGCGCCTGCGCGGGGTCCGCCGCCGCCGCGCCGCTGATCGCGGTTTCATCATGTCCGATCATGCCGACTGGCCCGCCCTCAACGCTGCAATCAAGGAAACCGGAGCCACCCGCATTTTCGTCACCCATGGCTACACGTCTGTGTTTAGCAAATGGTTAAATGAGCAAGGCTATGACGCTCAAATTGTATCGACCGAGTATGAAGGCGAAAGCCTCGACACTGCCGAGGTCGAGACCGCATGAAAGACTTCGCTCGCCTCTTCACCGCCATCGACCAGACGACGAAAACCAACACCAAAGTCGCCGCGTTAACCACGTATTTCGAAACCGCAACAGAGGATGACCGCCTCTGGACCATCGCGCTTTTCTCCGGCCGCCGCCCCAAGCGCACCGTCACCACAACGCTCCTGCGCGGCTGGGCCGCCGAGGCCGCTGGCATCCCTCTGTGGCTTTTCGAGGAAAGCTACCCCATCGTCGGTGATCTGGCGGAAACAATTGCCCTAGTTCTGCCCGAAGGCAATCAACATGAAGACCACCCTTTGAGCTATTGGATTAATTACGTAAAATCTCTGTCGAGCCTCGAAGAAGATACCCGGAAAACCGCCGTCCTCAACGCCTGGTCCATCCTCGATCCGACCGAGCGTTTCCTCTTTAACAAACTGCTGACCGGCGGCTTCCGCGTCGGCGTCTCTACCAAGTTGATGACCCGCGCCTTGGCCCGCGCAACGGGCCAGGACGAAGCCGATCTCCAGCACCGCCTCATGGGCTCCTGGACGCCGGAAACCACGAATTTCCACGACCTGATCCTGTCCGAAAACCCCGAAGCCGACCTCTCAAAACCGTACCCGTTCTATCTCGCCTATCAACTCGACGATCTAGATGAACTAGGGTCGCCAACATATTGGAAAGCCGAAAGAAAATGGGACGGTATTCGTGGCCAACTGATCCTGCGCGGCGGCGAACACTACCTCTGGTCGCGCGGCGAAGACCTGATGACCGACCGCTTTCCAGAACTCGCCCGCGCCCGCGATTTTATTCCTGATGGCACCGTGCTGGATGGCGAAGTTCTGGCCTTCAAAGACGGCGGCCCCCTTAGCTTTAACGCTCTGCAAAAACGCATCGGGCGCAAAACTGTCCCCAAAAAGCTGCTGACTGAAGCTCCCGTCATCCTCTACGCCTACGACCTGCTCGAATGGCAGGGGCAGGACCTCCGCGCCGAGCCCTTCGCTGATCGCCGCAACCTGCTGGAAACAATCACCAAAAACCTACCCGAGGACGCGCCGATCAAATGCTCGCCCCTTGTGCCCTTCACCACATGGGACGCCCTCGCCAACGCCCGCGCCGCCTCACGCGATCACACCGCCGAAGGTCTGATGCTCAAACGCGCCGACAGTCCCTATCTGAGCGGGCGCAAGAAAGGCGATTGGTGGAAATGGAAGGTCGATCCGTTAACCATAGACGCCGTAATGATCTACGCCCAGGCAGGTCATGGCCGCCGCGCCAACCTCTTTACCGATTTCACCTTCGCGGTCTGGAACGGCAACGATCTGGTGCCCTTCACCAAGGCCTATTCCGGCCTCACAGATGCCGAGTTTCGTAAGATCACCGGCTGGGTGCGCAAGAACACTCTGCAACGCTTCGGGCCGGTCCGTCAGGTCACGCCCGAGCACGTGTTCGAGATCGCGTTCGAAGGCATTCAGGAAAGCCCCCGCCATAAATCCGGCGTCGCCTTACGCTTCCCGCGCATGTCCCGATGGCGGCACGACAAGCCCCTGCAAGAGGCCAACACCCTCGACGATCTCAAGGAAATGCTGCAGACCTACGGCTAACCCTTTCACCTTTGCGAAAATATCCAAAAAATGCTGCCCAAAGCCCAAATGCCCCCCGCGCCGTCTGCGCCAGAAACACCTGCACCACCGGGCGCCTGCGACGCCCATGTGCACCTCGTCGCGGGCTCGGAATTCCCGCTCTGGGACGGCCGCGTCGAAGACCCCGCACCCGGCCAGAATTTTGATGGCTGGTTAGAGCTCTATACCAACCATCTGAAAACGCTCGGTTTTCAACGGGGCCTCATCGTCCACTCGATCCTCTACGGCACCGACAACACCATCACCGTCGAAGCCGTCCGCCGCATGGGCCCGCATTTCAAAGGCGTCGGTCTGCTGCCAGATGAGGCCACCGACGCCGATCTGGATCGCTTCACCGAACAGAACCTCGTCGCGGTCCGCCTCAATTATGTGCATGGTGGTGTGCTCAGCTGGGAGGGCGCAAAAGCCCTCGCCCCGCGCCTCAGGGCCCGCGATCTGCACATCCAGATGCTATTGAACACCCACAAACACATGGACGAGATCGCAGACGATGTCCGCGCCCTCCCAGTGCCGCTCGTGATCGACCATATCGGCTGGCCAGACCTGTCGCTCGGCACCCAGGACCCCGGCTTTCAAACCCTGCTCGCCCTGCTTGCCGACGGCCATGTCCACGTCAAGCTCAGCGCGCTCTACCGCCTCTGCGACGCGCCCTACGATCAGGCCGATCCGTTCGTCGACGCCCTCGTCAAAGCAAACCCCGAACGCCTGCTCTGGGGCTCCGACTGGCCACACCTGATGCTCGCCGATGCCAAGATGCCCGCCGCCGCGACTCTGCTTGATGCCTTTCACCGCGTCGTCACCGACACCGCCACGCGCGCCCAAATCTTAACCAAGACGCCCGCCAAACTCTTTGGCTTCCCCTCTTGAGGCTGCACCGCGCAGCCCATAGGTTTACCTGACCAAACAAAGAGGTCCCCCATGCAGTTCACGCCCCAAATCGCCCATGACGCCGCCCAATCCGGAAGTGCGGAGTTCGGCGATCTGCCCGAATGGGACCTCACCGATCTTTACGCATCCCCCGACGCGAAAGAGCTGAAACGTGACATGGATTGGCTGGAAAAAGCCTGCGCCGATTTCGCCAAAGACTACGAAGGCAAGCTGGCAGACCTCAGTGCGGCTGAGATGCTCGATTGCGTGCTGCGCTACGAAAAGATCGACATGATCGCAGGCCGCATCATGTCCTTCGCGGGCCTGCGCTATTACCAGCAGACCACCGATGGCGAGCGCGCAAAATTCATGTCCGATTGCCAAGAGCAGATCACAAATTTCACAACCCCGCTGGTGTTTTACACGCTGGAGTTCAACCGGATTGACGACGATCATCTGAAAGCTCTGCTCGACGCCAATACCGATCTCGCGCGCTACAAACCCGTCTTTGATCGCCTGCGCGCGATGAAGCCCTATCAGCTGTCAGACGAACTGGAGAAGTTCCTCCACGATCAGTCCCCCGTGGGGGCCGCCGCGTGGAACCGCCTCTTTGATGAGACAATTGCAGGCCTCACCTTCACGCTCGACGGCGAAGAGCTGAACATCGAAGGCACGCTCAACCACCTGACCGAACATGACCGTTCCAAGCGCGAGGCCGCCGCCCGCGAACTGGCCCGCGTCTTCAAAGACAACATCGCCATCTTCTCCCGCGTGCACAACACGCTCGCCAAGGAGAAAGAGATCGAGGATCGCTGGCGTGGCATGCCCACCCCGCAAACCGGTCGCCACCTCAGCAACCATGTCGAGCCCGAAGTGGTCGAGGCGCTCCGCAACGCCGTTGTCAATGCCTATCCCAAGCTCAGCCATCGTTATTATGAGCTTAAACGCAAATGGCTCGGCCTTGATAAAATGCAGGTCTGGGACCGCAACGCACCGCTGCCCATTGAGGATGCAAAGACCGTCGATTGGCCGACCGCCAAGAAAATGGTGATGGACGCTTACAGCAGCTTCGCCCCGGAAATGGCTGATATCGCCGAACCTTTCTTCACCAAAGGCTGGATAGACGCCGCTGTGAAACCCGGCAAGGCCCCCGGCGCTTTCGCCCACCCAACAGTCAGCGACGTGCATCCTTACGTGATGCTCAACTACCTCGGCAAACCGCGCGATGTGATGACACTGGCCCATGAATTGGGCCACGGCGTCCACCAAGTTCTGGCCGCTGGTCAAGGCGAACTGCTGTCCTCCACGCCCCTCACGCTGGCAGAAACGGCCTCGGTCTTTGGGGAAATGCTCACCTTCCGCAAGCTGCTCGAAGCCGCCAAAACCAAGGAAGAGCGCAAGACCCTTCTGGCCGGCAAGGTCGAGGATATGATTAACACCGTCGTTCGCCAGATCGCCTTCTACGATTTCGAATGCAAACTGCACGACGCGCGCTCAAACGGCGAACTCACCTCTGACGATATCAACGCGCTGTGGATGTCCGTGCAGGCCGAAAGCCTCGGCCCAGCCTTCGAGTATATGGACGGGTATGAGACCTTCTGGGCCTACATCCCGCACTTCGTCCACTCGCCCTTCTACGTCTACGCCTACGCGTTCGGCGATGGCCTCGTGAACGCGCTCTATGCAGTCTACGAGGAAGGCGAAGGCGACTTCCAGACCAAGTATTTCGACATGCTCAAAGCAGGCGGCTCCAAACACCACAAGGAACTGCTCGCCCCCTTCGGCCTCGACGCCTCGGACCCGAAATTCTGGGACAAGGGCCTGTCGATGATTTCAGGCATGATCGACGAACTGGAAGCGATGGAAGACTAAACCGCCTTGGGGTCGGACAGGGCCGCAACAGCTTTCTTGTCCAACCCCAACCGGTCGGCGTCAAAACCGATGGCGGCCGCGCGTTGCAAGATCTCTTGGATAAACGTCTCGCTGTGAAGCGACACACAATGGGTTGTCAGATACCAATACACAAAACGCATGTAAGATCGGCTCCCGGTTAGCGCCTCTTCCAACGCGGCCGCAAAACTGGGCCCATCATGGGCGCTTTGCGCAAAGCCGATCAGATCGCTTTTCCCGAAGAAAATCGCGGGTTTGCGGTGCAAAAATCCTTCGAATCCGCAGGCAGAGCTGACCGATACAGTCGCCACGCATTGCTCTAGAATGTCGTGCACATTGGCAGCTACCTCGCAGATATTGACACCCTCGGCGCGCAGAGCGGCCACCTCTTCGACATCGCGGGGATTTGTGTTGAGCGGATGATGCTTCACCACGATCGGCCGCCCCCCTGCACCCTCGGCCACGGCACGGATCATGCGCTCAGACCCCGGGCGCATGGTGCGCCGCGTTAGTCCTGTATCGCCTTGCATGAAGACCGCGATCGCGCCTTCGGGCACAGGCAGTTTTTCGCGCGCCTGATAATAGCGGGAACTGCGCGTTTTCACAAAATCACGGCGCAAGGCGCGAAAGAACCCCGCGGCCTGCGCCTTGTCAACGTCTGCATGTACGAACGGCACATCCCCGGCGCTGCTTAGGCCCAGCACCCCTTTGGGATCCACATGCCAATACGGGTCCGCATAGGCCAGCGCCGTGTTCAGCACATTCGGCTCTTCGGCAGCGCCATTATGCAGGAAAATCAGCTTGGTCCGGTTGCCCTTGCGCTTGTGCGGCTGCCGCGACAAAGGCAGCATGGTCACATCCGCGCCCAATATACGCAACTCAAGATCAAGACGCGAATAGAACTTGCCCAGTCCGATTCCGGGCTTTTCCTGCAGTACCTTACGCGGCAGCGTCAGGAAAATCTTGGTCGGGGCGCGGCGTCGCACAGCTGGTGTCGTCAACGCCATCGCCTCTCGCTGCTCCCCTGTTTGGCCCACGAAAAAACCTCCCCCGCTTGGCGAGGGAGGCTATCACCGTTTCATCGCCTGAGAAACCGTCAGACGTTGGACATCAGGCCTTTTTCGGCGGCAAGGTCGCGCATCCGCTTTTGCAGCTTTTCAAAAGCGCGCACCTCGATCTGGCGGATCCGCTCGCGGCTCACGTCATACTGGCCCGACAGATCCTCAAGCGTAACCGCTTTTTCGGACAGGCGCCGTTGCGTCAGGATGTCCTTTTCGCGCTCGTTCAGCGCGTCCATGGCGTCCGCCAGCAACTCCCGCCGCGCGTCCATCTCGTCGCGCTCGGCATAGTCACCAGCCTGATCGGCATCTTCATCCTCAAGCCAATCCTGCCACTGGGTCGCGCCCTCGCCATCGGATCCGATCACCGCATTCAGCGATGCATCACCCCCCGACAGGCGCCCGTTCATCGAGATGACCTCCTGCTCGGTCACGCCCAGATCGGTCGCGATCCGCTTGACGTTTTCAGGGCGCAAATCGCCATCCTCAACCGCGCCGATCCGAGCTTTCGCCTTCCGCAAGTTGAAGAACAGCTTTTTCTGCGCGCTGGTCGTGCCCAGCTTCACCAAGCTCCACGACCGCAGGATATATTCCTGGATCGAGGCGCGGATCCACCACATGGCATAGGTCGCCAGGCGGAAGCCTTTCTCCGGGTCAAACCGCTTGACCGCCTGCATCAGGCCCACATTCGCCTCCGAGATCACCTCGGCCTGCGGCAGACCATAGCCGCGATAGCCCATGGCAATCTTGGCGGCCAATCGCAGATGCGAGGTCACCATTTTATGAGCCGAGTCCGTGTCCTGATCTTCCACCCAGCGCTTGGCCAGCATGTATTCTTCTTCCGGCTCCAGCATCGGGAACTTGCGGATTTCGCCCAAGTAACGGCTCAGGCCCTGCTCCGGCGACGGTGCGGGAAGTTGTGTATAATTGGCCATAATGCCCCCCTTTCGGTGCGATGTTTATATCGTTAACATACGATATGGGACTGCATACCATGGTTTACAAGGGTCGCAGTCCCGAGAACTTGAAAAGAATATGTGTCTGCGTGCGGCCCTTGTGAAGTCACGCACACGTGCGCTCACGCACATATGACCCTATATTTCAGAGAGAGAGCTTTGATATCAGCGCGGCCATGTCATCAGGCAACGGGGCCTCAAAGCGCACGTTCTCGCCGCTTACAGGATGTTTAAACCCCAAAATAGCCGCATGCAGCGCTTGCCGCTCAAACCCCGCCGCCGCGGCAATCCCCGCCTCTGACAGGGCTTTTGCGTTCAATTTGCGCCGCCCGCCATACGTCGGATCCCCGATCAACCCGTGCCCCGCATGGGCCAGATGCACCCGGATTTGATGCGTGCGCCCGGTCTCCAACCAGCATTCGACCAAGGCCGCCACCTCAGGCTGCCCGAACCGCTCGACAATCCGCACCCGTGTCACGGCATGCCGCCCACCCTGCACCAGAACCGCTTGCTATTGCCGCTCCGTGCGCTGCCGCGCCAGTTGCGTCGTGATCCGCATGATATTGCCCGGCTCAAACGACACGCCTTTGACGCCCCGCACCCGCGGGTCATTCGCGTCCGGCACGCCGTAACACCCCGCGCGATAATAGCGCTCCACCGTATGTTTCTCGAACTGCGCCGCCAGCCCATGATGCGCCGCGTCCGACTTGGCCACCACCAGCAGCCCGCTGGTTTCCTTGTCAATCCGGTGCACGATACCAGGCCGTTTCATCCCACCCACGCCCGACAGATCCTCACCGCAATGCTGCAGCAGCGCATTGCCCAGCGTCCCCGAGGGCGTGCCGGGGGCCGGATGCACCACCATCCCCGCAGGCTTGTTAATCACGATCAGGTCCGCATCTTCAAAGACCACGTCCAGCGGGATATCTTCAGGTCCGATATGGCTCTCCTCAGCCACCGGCACCTCGATCACCACCTCGGCCCCCTCACCCACTTTGGCGCGCGGGTCGCGGGCGACGACACCGTCCACTAACACAGCGCCCTTGTCCAACAGCGCTGCAATCCGCGACCGGCTCAACGCCGCCTCCTCTGGCACATCGCGCGAAAGGGCTTTATCAAGCCGCTTGGGCGGATCGGCTGCGATCCGGAACGTAACGGATTGGCGCGTCATGGATCAGGCTCCGCTGCCGGAGGAAAAAGAACCGGCAAATCTCAGGTTTCTGCGTATCCTCGTGACGGTGCTGACCGCGACGATGAGTTTGGGCGTTCTAGCGATCATCTTCCTGCTTGTCATGCGCTTACAGCAACCCCCGGCCCTTGCGCTGCCTGATGAACTGCAACTGCCCAACGGCACCACCGCCACGGCCTTCACGCAAACCGATGACTGGATCGCGATCATCACCGATGACAACCGCATCGTCGTCTACGAACGCGACGGCACCTTGCGCCAAACGATTCAAATCGATTGAGAGGGAAAGAATGGTACCGCCTCCCCGGCTCGAACGGGGGACCCCTGGTTCCACAAACCAGTGCTCTAACCAACTGAGCTAAGGCGGCACGCTATCCTTGCTTCACATATAGCGAAACTGCGCGGCGTATAGCAATGTTTCTGTGCGGCTTGCAACGGCGAAAATGCACGAAATGCACAGACCACAGCACGCTTGTTGCACAGGCTCAAACCCATTACCCCTAACAGGATGCAAAGCTCCATTGTCGCAAAATTGCTGAAGGTGCTCACAATCATCAGCGAGACACGTAGACCGCTGACCTTCTCGGAAATCGTCGCAAAAAGCGGCATGAATAAAAGCACCATCCACCGCATTCTTGCGATCTGCACGCAGGAAAATCTGGTACAGTTCGACAAAGAGCGCAAAATCTACCTGATCGGCGGCAAGGTCTTTGACCTCGTCCGGCATGCCTATAGCGGCTACGACATTCAGGCGATCGCGCTGGACGAGATGATGCGCGTGCATGCCAAGCTGGATGGCAGCGTGACAATCGGCATCCCCAGCGGGCTTGAGGTCGTCTATCTGCGCATTCTGGAATCGAATTATGCCCTTGGCACGATCCAGCGCCCCGGCATGCGCGAACCTGTGCATTGCTCAGCCTCCGGCAAGGCGCTGATGGCGTTTCTGCCCGATAAGGTGATTGATGCAAAGCTCGCAGGCTACAAGTTTGAGCGCTTCACCGAGCGGACAATCACCAATCTGCCCACCTTCAAGCACGCCTTGAACGAGGTCCGCGCTGCAGGTTTCGCTTGGAATGACCGCGAAGAGCTTGAACACCTTGTCGGTCTCTCGGCTCCGGTGTTCAACTACCTCAGCGAGCCGATTGCTGTGTTGAACATCTGGACAGTCCACGCCCGTCACAGCCTGCCTGAAATTTTGCCATGGGCCGACACGCTGAAAGAAGCCGCAAGCAACGTCAGCGCCCTGATCGGGGGGAGCCCGCCGCAAAGCGGAACGCTTCAAGCGGATTGATCGAGGTTGCAATGCGCGCGGTCTTCAAAACCGCCGCCTGTTCAGGCTAGTCTTACCACATCCCGCACAAGGGTGCGGCTGAAACGAGAGGCCCCAGCATGATTGGTTATGTCACCGTCGGCGTTGACGACATCGCCCGCGCAAGACGTTTCTACGATGCGTTCCTGCCCGCCCTCAATTTTGACATGACCGAAGGGCCCGAGGGCTTAAGCTATGTGCTGCCCGTGCAGCCGGGGCAAACGCCAGTTCTGCCGGATTTCTATGTAAAGCCAACCTTCGACGGGCAGCCGGCATCGGCAGGAAACGGCACTATGATCGCCTTCGACGCGCGCAGCCAAAAGCAGGTCCGCACGCTGCATGCCGCTGCTCTTGCCGCAGGCGGGTCCGACGAAGGCGCACCCGGCTTTCGCGCCGCTTACAGCCCTCATTTTTATGTCGGTTATCTACGTGACCCACAGGGCAACAAGATCGCGCTCTTTTCAAACGATCCGAACGAACCCGGACGCGACGGGTAACGCGCACAACGCTCTGTCACGGATCAGGTATCGCCTCCATCTGGCTACGCAAAACGCAGCATTCCGGGGCCGGGCTGTGCCAATGGAAGGCATATGGGCACTGACAAAAAGCAAGCGTGTTGCGCAAGATCGCATCACCCATTGTTTTGTAATCCAAAACCATGATTTTCAGAATTCGGAACCAGACGGTTTCGCGCACCTTCGAGCGAATGATTCCCCACCTGCGGCCTCCGTGCACAATTGCGGGCCACGAACATGCAAACTCTTCACACTCTGCATGCAAAGCAGGTCAGAAAGGCGCCGTTTGCACTTCAATCAGGCAGTTACGGAAGAATGCGTTTGCCTTTGAGCGCTTGAAAGAATTGAATTGACGCAAGAATGATTCCAAAATTAGTCTTAGGTAACAAAAATAAAGTTTCGAAATACGGAACTTGCCTGAGAATAAGAAGTAACCAACGGGAGAACCCTTATGATGAAGAAAACAACAGCGGGCTTTGTGGCTGGCGCAGTGATGGCGATGTCCTCGACATCCGCGTTTGCAGCAGGTCACGGTGAAATCACGGTCGGCTACTTCCTCGAATGGCCGATGCCATTCCTGGCTGCAAAAGCCTCCGGTGCCTATGACGAAGCGCTCGGCATGAAAGTCAACTGGGTCTCCTTCGAGACCGGCACCGCAATGTCGGCTGCTATGGCCTCCGGCGATGTGCAGATCTCGGTCAGCCAAGGTGTGCCGCCTTTCGTGGTCGCATCTTCCGGTGGTCAGGACATTCAAGTCGTGGACGTGGCTGTCAGCTATTCTGACAACGACAACTGCGTGGTCTCCGCCGGCCTTGAGATCGACAAGGACAGCGCAGGCGAACTGGCTGGCAAGAAAGTCGCCGTGCCG
>ERZ1740070.234-NODE-234-length-39181-cov-15.176864_pt1 | contig 39181 bp, 42 predicted proteins | sample MGYA00581734_ERZ1740070 | MGnify/ENA primary metagenome ERZ1740070 (study PRJEB43018, sample SAMN04849744) | marine metagenome | isolation source: floating plastic debris | place: Pacific Ocean | collected 2008-09-01 | study: EMG produced TPA metagenomics... | reverse complement strand
CCCTTAGTTACTTTTTCATAGCTACCTAGTTAGACCTTGATTTCATGATTCTTCTTCTTAATTACTCCCGCCAATTGGCGGGTGGCGGTAGTTTTCAGCTTTGAGGAAAAATTTTTTCTTGGACGCTTCAAAGGCACTTTTTTCTTGTTCATAAAATTTAGTCTAACACCAGTAGTATTAGATTAAGAGGTTATTTCCTTATTTTTTCTGGATCTTGAGATTTGTATGAGCTGGATAATAGAATCAGATTTTTTTCATTGTTTCATGAATGGGTGCCTCAACTTAGCATTTTCGAACTTGATCAATATTCCCTTAAATTTCAAATCTACCTCTTCAATTCCAACAAAACCAAATATTCCACATGAGATGTTTACATGGATTAAAATCGACCTTTATTGAACGTTAAGTATGTTTTTTTGATGTGTGAGGTACTTGCTAGGACAAAATACGGACAAAGAGTATGTTCATTTCTAATCTTTTTCCCAGATATGTTGAGAAAATGTTGGGAAATCCTTCCCATCTTTCAAAAACTACGAAAAAGATAGGAAATGGATTAGAAATCCAACTGTTTTTCAAGATACTCCAACTTAAAAAGGATGGAACATTAATCCCCATCTCCGTTTTCAACCTGTATCCATCGCAATGGATAATACAAAACCTGACTGTATGATAGAATGATCTATAAATTGAGATTTTATAGATCATAATAATATGATAAAGTGATTTATAAAATGCAATTTTATAGATCATAATATTGCATTTGGAGATTAATAAACCATGAGGATATAGATCATGACTTGGAACTGGCAACATAAGAACTGGCCTCAATTCGTTTATAATGCAGAGGATTTCAAAGAATATGAACTCAAATTCTTTGAGAATGCTGGTATACTCTATGGTAGCCTTCAGCATATTGATGAGGATGAGCAACAGGAGTTAAAGGTCGATTTGATAAGTGATGAGGCGTATAAGACCTCCGAGATAGAAGGAGAGATTCTTAATCGTGATTCAATTCATTCTTCCATAAGAAAGCAGCTAGGTTTACAGGTTGATCATCGAAGGGTAGAACCAGCAGAGCAAGGCATCGCTGAAATGATGGTTTATCTCTATAAAAATTATAATGCCCCAATAGATAAAGAAGGTCTATGTCTCTGGCATAAAATGCTTACCAATGGCAGGAGGGATTTAGAGGATATTGGGCGTTACCGAACCCATGATGATCCTATGCAAATTGTTTCGGGATCAACTGGACGCTCAATTGTTCATTTTGAAGCCCCGCCTTCGAAAGATATTCCTGATCAGATGGAGGCTTATATTGAATGGTTTAATAACTCGAATAAAGGAAATGCCAACGAGCTACCCTCTTTAGTTCGATCAGCTTGTGCACATTTATATTTTGAATGCATTCATCCTTTCGAAGATGGTAATGGTCGGATTGGTCGAGCAATTTCAGAAAAGTCTTTGTCCCAAAGTCTGGGTAAGCCGACTTTGATTGCCATATCCCATACTATTCAGGATTATAAGAAAAGCTACTATGAGGCGCTTGAAAGGAATAATCGGGATTTAGAAATTACTGATTGGATAGCCTATTTCTGTGAAATGGTTCTGAATGCTCAGGTGTTTACCCAAAAGACAATAAACTTTGTTATACAGAAAGGTAAGTTTTATAAACGCTTTAGTGGTCAGCTCAATGAACGTCAAGCCAAGGTTGTGGAGCGTATCTTTAAAGAAGGTTTTAAGGGATTTGACGGCGGGCTAAGCTCTAGAAATTATCAGTCTATATCCGGAGCGCCAAGCGCAACGGCCACTCGTGATTTGACCCGACTAGTTAAAATGGGCGCTCTCATAAAAACAGGAGAATTAAAAGGTACACGATATTATTTGAATATCAAGTTTTAATATATTTCAGCTTCGGGGCCATAAAGCAGTTGATCTTTGTAAGGATCTGTCTAGAGAATTATTGACCCATGTTCAAGGAGCAGATTTTTTGGAGCGATTCAAGTTTGATTTCTCCAGTAAAAGAATTTCTTAACTATTGTCAGGGGTAGCCTTTCTTATCCGAAAGAATGCCTTTTTAACCCGCTTTATGTAGTAGAAAGCTGATAAATCTATAAACGGCACATTTTTAATCATTTACAACTAAATAATAACTACCTATTTGGTTAATTAGTTACCAGCATAAAAATTGCACTAATTTCTATTGCTATGCATTAGAAATGTTCTAATTGCTTTTAAGGGTGATTTTCGTATATGTCATCGTATCATTGATTGTACTATTACAAGAATGTGATATTTGACCAGTTCCTATTGCATAATCCGGGTTTAACTAGCTACCTCCTCAACTCCAACAAAACCACGCATTCCACATGAGAGGTTTGTGAGGTCTAAATTAGCTCTTTATTGAGTATGTAGGGTGTTTTTCGGACTGAGTCCAATCTTCGCGGACAAGATTCGGACAAAAGCATGTTCGTTTCTCAGTTTTTTCTCACATAAGTTGGGAAAATATTGGGAAATCCTTCCCAACTTTTGAAAAGGTACTTAAGTGATCGGGAATTTCTTCAATTATAAAGAGGTACAAATTGGCAAAAGAGTGTGTTAGTTGTCCAAAGCTTAGTATGAATTGGCCCTTAAATGGACTGAATATTAGTCATTGGTTTTTATCACTACCTCTAGTGATTTTACGATTTATCGGAACAATTTGATATTCGTCCCACTTTAATTATGTGGAATCATTCAAAATAAATTTACGTGGTGTATGTAACCTACCGTGAAAATCTTTAGAAAAAAGCAACCTGATATACGTACTGCAGAAGGGTTTTCTGAATTTTATGATGCTCATCTTGATTATACGTTTTCTGTATGTTACCGTCATTTACGAAATAAAGATGAATGTAAGGACATCCTTTCTAAGATTTTTTCATCGATCTGGGAGCGTAGAATGTCATTGTATGAAGATTACTTGCAGCACGAAGGGCAATGGAAGGATTATTTAGCCAAGGCTGTCAAATTAAAGATATATGACCATCTCCGAAAGAGAGAACGGACGGAGCGATATATGCAAACAGTCGTATCCGAGAATGTGTCCTATGTTAATTCTACACTCGATGAAATTTCATACAATGAACTTAACAAGCGAGTGACACTTCTGGTAGAACAACTACCTCCTAAATGTAAAGAAGTTTATCAATTGAGTCGAGGGCGAGGGTTGAACAACAAAGAGATTGCTTTGCAATTAGCCATTTCTCATAATACAGTAAAGACACATCTGGCCAAAGCACTGGGTCATCTTAGGGAGTATCTACCCGAATATGATGTTCCTAAGCGTTTTACCCGATTTCATTTAACGAAGTATTCAGAATTACCAACATTCAATTCCTGCTTCAAATAGTCGATGAGGGGTAGAATTAATGATGTTCTATTGATGTGAATGCTACTACCCAAGTTGATTTCCAACTTGGAAGAGGAATCTGAGAAAGTTCTTTTTCCTGCCTCATTGGTGAATTTATCATATAACTTATCAAGCACAAGTGCATCAATTCTTCGTATTGTAGTCAGAAAACCTAGTTGATCTTCGAAAGGCTCAAAAGTCACAGGATTAATGAAACAGCTATTTCCTTTTAAGAGTGAATTTCCATAGAGTGGTAACGCAATGAGGTTCCCTAAGCCTTTGCCTGAATGAAAATTTTGGTTCGGAAACAACCGATCAAAACTGGAGGATTTATCAAATGCTGAGAATATACCTGTTTGTTCTAAAAGCGAAATCATCACCTTTCTGCTTTTAAGAGCTGGATAATTCTTATCAAAGAAGACCCAGACGTGTGCACCATCTCCAGATTGGGACCTCTTCATATAGGATGTAATGCCGTTTTCAGAACATAACTCGAGAAAAGTTAAGCTTTCTTCTTTCCATTTTTCACCGTCAAAGTCTGCTACGATAAACCAACTGGTATTGTCCTTTAATAAAGGATATCCCCCAATATGCTGTTCCCCTGAAAAGTGCTTTTAATTTGATGGTTATTAAGTTTTAGGTGAGATTTCTCAGTAAAGTTGGCAAAAGAGCCACCCTTCATTTTATGAAGTCTATAGAAGTAAGGGTCATAATGATAAGCTGGAAAGTACCCTTTCTTACTTCCTTTTTCCCAGCGAATAGCAAATACATCTTCTCTGACTTTAAAAAGAGCTTTGTAAAGCTCAAATTCCTCTTCTGATGGTTTTAAAGGGTTTACTATTGATGAGGTATTAAACTTTTCATTTCTCTGAAAGTGACTTTTCTAATAATCTAACTAGCTCCCCATGCTTAATAGGGTTGTTTAGTTTAAGTCTTGCCAGGTTTTGGATTTTCCATTGGATTGATGGAAACCTTTCAAAATCATAGATTGTCCAATCGGGTTCTAATCTTAAAAAACCGTTTAGAAATTGTTTATCTGAGTCAGTCCAGAAATTTGATATGTTGGAAATAAGGGTGTTCCTAGTAGCCTCAAAATCATTATAGCTAAATGGCTCAGCAGTCATACCTGAAAACTGGTTTTCGAAAGCAGTTCTTTGATATTGTAAATTAGCTCGAAGTAGTTCATGTATAGGCCGGTTACTGCTGAGGATAGATAGAAGGAGCCCCTTCTTTATTTCCTCATTGATTCCCTCATTTTGCAATAGGTATTTTACATCAAAGAGGTCGCGTGGATGTTGTCGATCTAAAGCCGCACATATTTTCCCTCCATACAATTGAGATATTGGAACTACGGAAATTGAGCAGAACGCATCGAATTGATCTTGTGCTCTTTCACATAGACGATATTCAATTGGGTCAGCAAGAACACCCCGATTGGTTTGATTTACCTCTACCTTAATTTGAAACCCCCGATTGGAAACTTGAAGTTTGGAAACCTCTTGTTGATGTTGAACTTTCGCCTTTGGAAGGGTTGTAAGAATTCGCCCCTTTATCCGTTCTAAAGCATCAGTAATATTATTTAGGGAGGTTTGACGATCTTCTATTGGCAGATAAGTCAAATCAATGTCGACAGATAACCTGGGCATTTCACGCACAAACAGATTGATCGCTGTTCCTCCATGCAATGCGAAACACTCTTCCTTGGCTATCTCTGGTAATACAGACAGTAATAAGGATACCTGTCCTCTGTAAATTTCATTCATGATTTAAGCGCAGGTCCTTATTTACGGTGATTTGATATTTCGGAATATAAATACCTCCTTTTATGATACTCCTTTTTCCCCTACCTAAGTCTATTTGGCTGAGGTCTATGTGCCTGAGCCAAGCATGTTCTGCCTTATCCGCAAGAAATAGAAAAAGCCTTTTCACTTTTACGGAGTTACATGCTTCTAATAATTTTTGTACTTCCCTTGGCCGGAGGTTATTGAGCCCCTCCATTAATTCGTAGCACTCATATAGGTCTTGATACTTTGGAACAAGATATAAGCACTCCATGAGAGCCCTGGCCGCGCTGGATATTTGAAGAGTAAAGTTTTTCTTTTCGATCTGAACAAGGCCTGAATCTTTGGGAAGAAAGCCTGATTGGTAATGCTTGAATTCAACACTCCAATCATGATTCTGGAACCAAACGGGTAATTTTTCTCCTTTTCCTCCAAACAATGTTATACTCTTGATTGAAAGTTCGAGATAATGAGATTTCCCGAGCATAGATAGCGCTGTTTTTCCTCCTAGATGTATACTAGAATTACTTTGTTGCTGGAGTGCATATAATGCACCTTCATAGGTAACTTTATCACCAGTTCTTATCATGGCGCCTGTACCGATCGATTGTAGCCAGTTGCTCTTTCGATACCTTTTTTGGAGATCAAGGCTATAGCCTGTTTTTGATAACCAGGAAGCTAGGAACACAACTCCTTCAGGTTGAGATTGTAATAACTGGTTTATTTTGCTTCCTTTTTGGGTATTCATGGTACTAATCTATTGTATATTTTAAACTAGGTCAATACTTAAGTTTAAGTTTTATTTTTTGAAAGTACTTTAAGTACCTGTATAAATAAGAATATAAACTATTTTGCTGAGTAGGTTTTTCTAAACTCGTAAAAAACATAAAGAATAAATATCATGGAAAGTAGAAACCTTATCTTGATCGAAGAAGGTGACTTGGATGAATTAGTCTATCAAGTCTCTAAGCGCATAATTGCCAGATATGGTCAAAAAACTGAAAAATGGATTGATACGGATGAAGCTATGAAATTGCTTGGTATTAAATCCGCCACTACACTTCAAAGATATAGAGATGAAGGAAGGTTTCGATTTTCTCAAAAAGACCGAAGGATAATCAAATATGATCGTTTCTCTATTAATGAGTATTTAAAAAAAAATGTCAAGGACACTTTTTAAATCATGTAAATTTTGATCAACTAAAGCTCCCATATACTTTGCTTTATATAAGCGAATATGACATGCCTGTCTCATTTTATTCCACGGACAAAAAACGGACAAAAGCATGTGGGAAATCTCAGAAAATGTTGGGAATGGATTAGAAATGATAAGAAAGGATGGGAAATGAAAAACTCTGAAAACGGTGCTTTTGTTGTAATTTCCCAACTTTAATAGGAAATTTTCTATCTTATTTCTCATCTAGTTTCTCAACTCCAACAAAACCACACATTCCACATGAGATGTTTGCGAGGCTAAAAATCGAGCTTTATTGATCGTATAGGTCGTTTTTTGGAAAGAACCCAATCTTCGCGGACAAGATTCGGACAAAAGCATGTTGATTTCTCAGTTTTTCCCAGATAAGTTGGGAAAATGTTGGGATAACCTTCCCAACTTCTTAAAACAGCTCAAAAGGATCAGAAATTTCTCATCTTTTTCAATGATACAAATCGCTTTGTCTTATAAAACGAGGGTTTACTTACCTAAGTAATCCAACCACATTATACAGAAGAGCGATATTAAATTGAAAGCTACTCGAATTATGCCTAACATTAATATATTGTGTAGTATTGATTTGACTTGAAGACTATAAAAGCTTATCTCCTGTAAAAGGGTATACTAATAAAATTAAGGTTGATGCTATGAATCAAACATTATAACCCGAAGATAGGCACCAACTGTGCATTTCCAGTTAAGCACTTATCAAATTTGATTCAAATAACATTTGAATTCTGTCTACTTTATCAATAGACCTTCCTGAATCATTGTAAAGACAGTAACAGAATGAAAAATTGCTATAAAGACATTGCTAATCACTATTGGATTCTTAAAGGTCCTCACAGTAATTGGAGTCAGTAGTTTATAAACGATTTGCATAAAAAATAAAGCAAAAACTAGTTTAGAATCCGTAATGAACAGCAACAACCCAGAGGCGATCGCAATGGTCATATAGATCGCTAGTAAGACACCTCTCGCTGGAGTGAATATCCCTGCTGACTTTTTTACTCTTTCCAGATCCAAAACCAAGCTTAAACAGACTGGTATCAGGACTACTATATTCAATATTAGTGAAGCAGTTATCACGGCCATTCAATTTAGTAATTCGATAGAGATTAACTTTGATTGTTCGCCGAGTAGAAATTTACAGTCCTCATACTTTGGTGGGTCGAATTTGGGAGAAATATTATTGCTAAAACCATAAGGTTCTTTAGGCTTTCCGTAGAAATACCTGTCAAGTTTATTGTTTCAATTTGAATCCTGATAGGTGGATATTGCATATTCACCTGCTGGAAGATTAAACTCTATAAATGCTCTGCTTCCTTTTACTTTAACCGATTTTCTCTGGAGTGGTTTCTCCAAGAAGTCTTTTTTTGTCATAGGACAATTTTCTGCATTGTCCTTACGATTAGATTTGATTTACAAAATCATTTGAAATGAATCGAACATATCAAAGACAACTTCTTGAACCGGAACTACGGAAAATAGCCAAATACACCCCACCTGTTGACTTTAGTGATGTTGACAAAGCGCGAAAAGGAATAAATAAGATGTACAAGTTTCTGCCGAAGGTAGATGAGACAGACGTAGTAATTGAAGATAAATTGATAAGATCTCAAACTTCGAATCCACCAGTAAAAGTTAGGACGTATTATCCTAAAGGATTGGATAGGAAACCAAAGAAGAGTTTTTTCAAAAAAGTGAAAAAATTACCTGCCATGATATTCATGCATTGGGGAGGATTCTGTCTCGGAGATCTTCGCACGGAACATGCTAGATGCATCAGGCTATGTAGGGACGTTGGGATGTTGATAATATCAGTAGAATATAGACTAGCGCCTGAAAATCCTTTTCCAGCGGGTCTTGATGATTGTTACTCGGTTCTTTTATGGTTAGAAAGCAATGCGGAAGAACTAATGGTTGACACTGAGAAAATTGCTGTCGGTGGAACCAGTGCAGGTGCGGGATTAGCCGCTGGTTTAGCGTTGAAAGCCCGAAATGAGAAAGGGCCTAAGATAGCCTTTCAGTATCTTGGTTTTCCGGTTCTTGACGATTCTTGCAGTACCGAATCTGCTCAAAGTTTTGAAGATACTCCCAATTGGACCGCCGAAGCAAATCGCCAAATGTGGAAATACTATGTAAGAGATGTAGCACATTCGGATATAGCATATGCAGCACCCCAAAGAGCAGACAATCTTTCAGGGCTCCCATATACCTATCTTTGGATAGCAGAGTTTGACCCACTGAGAGATGAAGGGTTGATTTATGCACAAAAATTGATGCATGCAGGTGTGCCAGTAGAGTTACATTGTTACACAGGTACAATGCACGGGTTCGACAGCTCACCTAACACAGATGGAGTTGTGCTTAGAGCTCAAGAAGATCAAGTAAAGGCCATTAAGAAGCAATTGAGCATATTTTGAAGTTTACATTCGAGCAGACCATAAAGCAGTTAGAAAAGAGAAAAGGCGGTTACTTCTATTTGAAAATAGATTCGGATATTATCAATCAGTATGATAAAAAAAGACACACCCGTTTAGTTTGTACGATTGATTCGAAAGTCTCTTTTTCATGTGGATTAAACCACATTGGCGATGGAAACTATTTCATAATCGTAGCTTCAAAGCATCTAAAAAAGCTTGGAAAAGAAGTTGGTGCTAAAGTTTCCTTTGAAATCATGGAAGATCCCAATCCACTGGGTGTAGAAATGCCAGAAGTACTCGACGCACTTCTTTCCCAAGATGAAGAGGCAAAACAAACATTTGAGACCATGACGGATGGTAAAAAGAGGAGTCTGGTTTATACAATCCTCAAAGTTAAAGATATTGACGAGCAGGTACATACAGCATTACAGTGCCTACAAGAAGTGAGAATAAAATTAAAAAGCTAGGAAGTTTTCAAAGCTTTGGTGAACACACTCTGGAATTCCATGAATCCGGTCATAGTTATATGAGAATAAGGGTAAATGACCTATCTTTAATTAAGACTGGTCGGTCAAAATCAACCCATTCACTTAAAATGAAAATACTTAAGCAAGCTATAACTGAATTGAGTGGTGCATCACCAGAAGAGTGTGAAGAAATTGGCAAGGAGTTAACCCTAAAAAAACTAAAAAAAGATCAATTTATACTGAGAGAGGGTCGTATTTGCAGGCAGTATTATTTCTTGGAGCAGGGTACGTTAAGACTATACTACAATAAAGGAAACAATGACTACACTGTTTGGATGGGTACTCCCGGTGAGGTTTTTACAAACTTAGAGAGCTATTTAGAAGCAGAACCAAGCAGAATCAATATTAAGGCAATAGAGCCAGTTAGCGTGTACGTGATAAACAAGGAGGAAAGTGATCAATTAGCCTTAAGGTCAATTGCCTATAATACACTCCTAAGAAAAGTTGTAGAGATTTCTTTTGTTAACCTGGCAAGGAATGTGATGTCTTTCCAAAGCGATGATGCTGCAGAACGTTACAAGCGTGTTGAAGTTGAAAAGAACTGGATTGCCAAATACCCATTGAAATACATATCAAGTTTTATTGGAGTTACACAAAGTTCACTAAGTAAGCTAAGAGCTAAAAAGAACTGATTTTTTGTCATAGGACAAATTCTTGAGTCTGTTCTTTCTTGATTTTTGCAGATATTAATCAAGAAATAAAGATATGACAATAGCCATCTTCGTGGGATTGGGTTGTGGTTTAGTACTCACCCTATTACTACTCATCTACTTTTTGCCAGACAAAATACAGTACATCGAAACAATTACAGTTGAGGCGCCAATCAAAAGGGTTTATGACGCGATTCGATATCAGGAACAGCTAATGGAATGGAGCGCTTGGCCAACAGAGACCAATTCACTCTGCGAAGTAGCAAATACAGACGGTGTAGTTGGTGCACAGACCATTTTTCAAAATAAGAAAGGGAAAAAGTTCGGGTATCAAGAAGTTACTGAGCTGGTTGAGAATGAGCGAGTGAATTTCTATGTAAAAAGTCACGTAGCACCTTTCGAGGACGATGTGAGATTAGACTTTATACTTAAGCAAATAACAGAGTCTAAAACTGAGGTCAATCTATGGTTCAAAGAAAAATTGAAGAAACCAGCATTTTTAATCGCCTATTTTGGAAACATCATAAACTGGGTTCATAGTATGCATTTGAAAGACTTGGGAGGGCTAAAAAGGTATGTGGAGGAATCAAAAAAATATGCTGAAATTTAGGGGAGTAGGATTCAAATGGAGGAGCAATACTTTGAGGTCAAGGGTGCTAAACAAAACAATCTGAAAGAGATTGATGTCGATATTCCTAAGAATAAATTAGTTGTTTTCTGCGGGGTATCAGGTTCCGGAAAGTCATCACTTGTTTTTGATACCATAGCAGCTGAGTCGCAGCGACTTTTCAATGAGACATACCCGGTTTTTATACAATCACTTATCAAAGGGTTACCTAGACCTGAAGTTGATAGTCTAAGAAATCTAAGCGCTTCGGTATTAGTAGATCAAGAGAAAATGGGATTGAATTCGCGATCCACAGTAGGCACTACTACAGACTTATCGAGCAGATTAAGAGGCCTATTCTACTTGCAAGGATATCCTAAAGTGGCAAACATGAACGTATTATCGTTTAATGATCCTCAAGGAATGTGCTCCGATTGTGAGGGGTTAGGCAGAAGAACCATACTTGATTTAGATAGTATTTTGAATAAGGAACTATCCCTCAATAATGGCGCAATTCAATTCCCGAACTTTCAAGTCGGATCACTATTTTGGAAAGTATACAGTGAATCAGGTCTGTTTAATAACGATAAACCATTAAAAGACTTTTCAGAAGAAGAGATACAAAAGTTGCTACATGGCAGTGGTGAGAAGGTAAAAACAGGAAGCTACAACCTAGCCTACGAAGGCTTAGTGGACAAAATAAATCGCCTTTATCTATCAAAAGACCTTGATACGCTAAGACCTCACGTTCAAAAGGCATTAAAAGAGTCAGCTAAGACCGGATCGTGTACTTCTTGCGAGGGGACCCGCTTAAATCAAGTCGCTCGAGCGTGCAAGATTGACGGCAAAAGTATTGCAGACTGTAATCAGATGCCATTTGAGGAATTGTGGAGATGGTTTACGGAACTGAGTAAAAAAGAGGATAGTCCAATCCTAAAGCAGATCATAGTCACTTTGGATAATCTAAATTATTTAGGCCTAGGACATCTAACCTTGAATCGACCAACTGGTACTTTATCAGGTGGAGAAGGACAAAGAATTAAATTAGTTCGATACTTAAGTTCAACCCTAACAAACTTATTATATGTGTTCGACGAACCAACTAGTGGTGTACATGCTCAAGGTATCCCTGCAATTATCAATCTATTGTACGAGCTCCGAGATAAAGGAAATTCTGTATTAGTAGTTTCTCATGATCGATCAATCATAGAAGCAGCAGATCAGATTATTGAGTTAGGCCCTAAAGGAGGCTTTTTAGGAGGTCGGATACAATTTCAAGGTGAGCTTGATAAACTTAAGCGAATTCAAACCACTACTTCTTCTTTTCTAAATACAGAGGATTCTTTTAAAGATCAGCCACGAAAGCCACTGGATTATTTAGAAATCAAAAACGCTAATCTCAACAATCTTAAGGATCTAACAGTGGAAATACCACTTGGTGTTTTTACTACAATTACTGGAGTTTCAGGTGCAGGTAAAAGTTCTCTTGTTCATGGTTGTATTCCCAAAAAGAATAACATCATTTTCCTCGATCAATCAGAAATAAAAGGATCAATCAGGTCTAACCCTGCTACCTACACCGGGTTGATGAATGAGATTAGGGATCTATTTGCTAAGATCAATAAAGTAAAGGGCAATTTATTTTCATTTAATTCTAAAGGAGCTTGCCATGTTTGCCAAGGACTTGGTATAACAACAAGTGATCTTATTTATATCGGAGAGGTTTCTACGCCTTGTGATGCCTGCAATGGAGAAAGATTTTCGCCTGAAATACTTGAATATAAAGTGGAGGAAAACTCAATCGCAGACGTATTGAATATGCCAATATCTGATGCAAAATCCTTTTTTGAATCCCATATAAAAACGAACCGAATCCTTGAAAATATGGAGATGGTCGGAATTGGTTATATCAAGTTAGGTCAAGCATTGAATACCTTATCGGGCGGAGAGAGACAAAGGTTAAAGCTTGCGATGGAAATGGATAAAGAATCTAACATCTATATTCTAGATGAGCCGTCAAGAGGTCTTCATTTTGAAGATATTGATAGGCTTTTGTACATCATCAATAATATCGTTGAAAGAGGTGGTAGCGTCATTACTATTGAGCACAATTTGAAAATGATCTCCCAATCTGACTGGATAATTGATTTGGGTCCAGGTGCTGGCGATAGTGGTGGTCAAATTGTCTACCAGGGTATTCCAAGTGGGATCTGTAACCAAGAAGATTCAATGACTGGGAAAAGTTTAAAGTCTCAACTATCTATTTAATCTCCAATAAGAAAAGCAGATTTGGAAAAGCACCAGGTTGAAAAAAGAGGGATTTGAACCTAAGTCTAAAAAGAACAATTAATTACTAACTCAGTAGTTTCACAATGAGGAATATTTGACTAATCCTTTACACATTCATAAAACTATTGTCTAACCTCAAAAAGTGGTAGCACATGAACCCATTTACAAACAATTATACCGTTGAGGAAGAAGAGACAGAAATCATAAAACAAGCACAAAAAGGAAGTGAGTCCGCTTTAGATAAACTCCTTAGGATGCATCAACCTTATGTGTACAACATAGCTTGGAAGATGGTCAGAAATCCTACGGATGCGGAGGATTTGACACAGGAAGCTTTAGTTAAGATCACTATTAACCTCAGCAAGTTCAACTTCAAAAGCCAGTTTAGAACTTGGGCATATCGCATTGTGGTCAATCATTTTCTTAACATGAAAAAACAAGCTCACGAGCATGTGTTTACAAGCTTCGAATCTACAGCTGATAGACTTAATAGCGTCCCAGATGTTGAGCTCAACGAAGAAGAAAAAAGTGAAAAAGAAGCACTGATTAAGGAGATGGGGTTGGGATGTCTATCAGGCATGTTACTCTGTTTAGACCGAACGCAAAGGTTGGTTTATATCATCGGACATATGTTTGGCGCAGATCATAATATCGGTTCGGAGATTATGGAAATGTCTAAGACGAACTTTAGAATGAAACTATCTAGAGCGAGAAAAGACATGCATAGCTTCATGTCCGGCCAGTGTGGGCTAATGGATGAAAGTAATCCTTGCAGATGTCACAAGAAGGTCACAGCAGCGGTCAATGGTGGGTACATTGATGCCAAAAATCTATTGTTCAACAGGGAAGAGTACAGCACATTTCAAAAGGAAATTGAAAAGGACGATACCGACTTAAGAGACTTTGCAGCTGACAAGTTTGTAGAGCTTAAGGATGGATTGAGCTACAAGACAGACTTTGACAAGAAGAGCTTCATCAAGCATATCCTGGAAGATATCAAGATCAGACAGATCATGAATTTGAATTGATCCGTATGAAATCATTTATCTCTTTTTCAATAGTACAATTATTAATCAGCATGCAGATCGGCGCCCAAGATTATCATTTTAAAAACGAGTTTTTAGCCAAGTGGAAGAATTCCAAAGAATACACTTTGAAAGTAGCCTCACTGATGCCAGAGGGTCATTATGATTTTTCACCTGCACAAGGTGTTAGAACATTCGGAGAGCAATTAGATCACATATCAGAAGCCATGGTGTATCATGCAGGATTGAGCCTAAATATTAGTACTACTAGTAATAAAGGGCATTCAAAGGAAACAATTCTAAGAAATCTGAAAGATAATTTTGAGAAAGTTGAACAGGCCATTTTACAACTGGATGAACAGGACTTTGAAGAAAAAGTAAAATTTTGGGATGGCCCCACAACACAAAGAAAATTATTGGAACTGACCTACGATCACATTACACATCATCGCGCCCAGGCAATTATTTATCTACGTATGAAAGACATCAAGCCGCCTAATTATATTGGGTGGTAATAACAATTTGAAAGGGCTCATTTGAGCCTTTTTTCTTTTAATCTACTTCTGCCTGTTACACCTTCATTATTCCTCTGTCTAAGATCATAAATACAAAAAATATTTAAAGATCATGACAACACAAGAGATTGCAGCAAGGCTGCACGAGTTAGTGAAGCAAGGCGATAATGCGACAGCATATAATGAGTTATTCGCTGACAATGCCATAGCCATTGAGCCAAAGTTTCCAGGTTTTGAAAAAGTTGATGGGCTTGACAGTATTCGAAAGAAAGGAGAGGCTTTAGTCAGCAATGTTCAGGAAATCAAAAGCCGAACAGTGTCTGATGAGATCATTGTGGGAGATAACCATATCTCTTTAGGGATCTCTCTTGATGCCATTCTAAAAGATGGCAGCCCATTCAAATTTTCGGAGGTAGTGTTATACGAAGTTACCAATGGCAAGATCATTAGTGAGCAGTTTTATTACTAATCCTAAAAAGTAAAATGATGAAAAGAATAAATGTATCAATACTACTAGTAGCACTATTGCTCACTGCTGGTCAGGTTGCTTTTGCACAAAGCATGAGCAAAAAATACAAAACAGTAAAAGCACAGATCACTATTAATGCTCCGGCTGATAGGGTATGGGAAGCTATGGTACTCGATTATGGAGAAATATCAAATTTCTCGCCTTACATCTACACGTCAGCATATGAAGCAGGATCACTAAAAGGGGAGTTAGGAGCCAAAAGAAAATGCGCTTTCAATGAAAAGGGGACAAGATTGTCTCATGAACAAATCAAGGACATAGATAATAAGAATATGGTCATGAGGAACGTAGTGATCGGAGGAGAAAAGCTGCCATTGAATTTCGATAATTCGCAAGCCTATTATCGAGTGAAGGACAATGGAGATGGCACCTCCACCGCATCATACGAATTTCAGTATAGGACAAAACCTGGTATTATGACAGGTCCAGTCAAAGGGACCTTTCAAAAACAGTTGGCGGGTACACTCATTGGTTTGAAGCACTATGTAGAAACGGGAAAAAAGGTAAATCCAAAGACAGGTCTTTACAAAGAAATAAAAGACAACTATGAAGTGAGAACCGGAGATGAGGTGACGCTTCTAACCAAAGGAAATTTTTAAATACAACAGTTAATAAATTAGACATGAAAACTATTTCGAAAACATTTTTTGTCATTGTACTTCTCGTGATAGGAAGTGCAGCAGTTGCTCAAAAGCAACCAAATATCACAGTAACTAAAAAGATTGATCTTTCTGCGGATGACGTTTGGGAACAGATCAGAATCTTGAACAATGTAGACAAGATCTCCTCATTTGTTAGTAAGGTGGAATTTTCTGGACCGCTCGCAGCGGCTGGTGGTACCAGAGTTTGCACTAATGCTGAAGGTAATGGTTATTTCAAAGAGAGTATCAAAGAGTTCAGTGATGCAGAGCGAAGTTATACGTATCATGTAGTAGAAGGTGTTCCGGCGAAGAACATGGTCAACAACTTCAAGATCGTCGATTTAGGCTATAACAAGTCAATGATTATTTGGACAACAAGTTTTGAGTTTATAGAGAACCCTAATATGAATAAAGATCAGTTTATGGGATTTCTAACCACTGCAGTCAATGAGATGATTGATAATTCAGTGAAAAACGCAAAATCCTAGTGGGTATGAAGAGGATTATTTCCCATTCACATGTGAGTGCTGCCTTTCTTATTGCGGCACTCACTTTTAACGCTTGCACACCGCAAAGTGGAAACACGAAAGAGGCAAATACGACTTCTGTTGTACAAACTTCTGTTGATAACCTGGATGTTAAAGTGCTAAAAGGACAATATGATTTGAATACAAAGTTGTTCAATAATGCATTGGTAAATATTTCCGAGTCAGAGGCAAATCAACAGTTTAATGGAACGGCCAATAATGTCAAAAGGATTGCCGGGCATGCACTATTCCTAAATTATAGCTTAGCAAACCTACTGACGGTAGAAAGTCAAAACCCTTACGATGCTCAATTTGGAATTGGCAAACCATTCGATCCAAATGCTGCCTACCCTACTTTAGAAAAAATCATTTCAGACTGGAATGCACTTTCTCCAAAAGTTGGAGCTGCATTAGAAGAAATGACAAAGGATCAACTTGATTCAGATTCTCCTTTCCCGATTCCTTACAGCGAGCAAACGATTCGTGGAATCATTTCCTTTCAAATGCACCACTTGGGATATCATATTGGTCAAATAGGGATCTACAGAAAATTCTTGAGCAAAGAACCAATGAGCTATCAATAATTCACTAAAAAGGATATAACAATGGGTAAATTCAATATCAAAAGAGAAATAAATATTAAAGCTCCAATCGAAAAGGTTTGGGATATTTCCTACAATAAATTTTCTGAAGTCGATCAATGGCTAACTGCTGTACCAAAGTCTACTGGGACCAATCCTCAACAGCAGGAAGACACATCTTGTGAAAGACAATGCACTCCTAATGTTAAAGGATTTGGTAAAACACAAGAAGCATTAGAGTTTGTGGATGAGAGAAAGAAAACGTTGCGTTATCGAATTTTGAAAGGCACACCTGGATTTGTGAAGTCAGCAACCAACACTTGGACACTATCAGAGATAGCTGGTGGAACTAAGATCCAGATGAATACTGAAATGGAGGTTAAAGGCCTATTGGGCTTTTTGATGGGTGGTGTTTAAAAGGGCAGATGCCTAAAGTATTAGATGAAGCATTAGAAGACCTCAAGCACTATGCAGAGCATAATCAGCCTCATCCAAGAAAAATAAAGGCTGCAGAAAAGTGGGCTAAGAAAAACCTAAAAAAAGCAGCATGATATGAGCATTGATATTCAATTCAAAACTGAACGATTATATGAGATCGTTCAGATTGGTGTGCACGAAGGGAAAAGAGTTCAGGAAATTGACGACATCAAGCATGAGGCTTTGTGCTTATTTGAGGTGAAAAGTCAGCCAAATGGAAGCTTCAAGCAACCTGATTATTATGTGATTTATGAGCATTTTTCACAGGATAATTTTTTTGGACAAGACATCTTAGCAAATGATGCAATAAAGTTTGCTCATGCTACCTTACTATCCGTTCCTGCGTCTGTTTCGTTACAGGTAAATGACGGAAAGTATTATGAATTTTTTGCAGCTTGGGTCAATGAAGGAAAGCAGGAACAGCTACAAAAATTCTTTGAGGCTTCACAACCCATAAAGGAAAAATACGGTCGTCCTGCGCCAATCTTTCACGTTCAATTTCAACCAGCTATTAGCACTGACGAAACTCCATTCTTTACTTCCTCGATTGCAGGTTTAGTAGAGTGGGATCACTACTCAGATGTAGAAGCTTTATTTGGTAATAAAGAATTCCAGGATTTAGCAGCACCATTATTCGGAGAGGCAATTTCACGTATGGAAATGATTTTAGGAAAGGTCGTCAAACTTTGATGGCCTTTCATTTTATACTGAGAACTGTTTTCAAGCAGTTTTTGTGGACAAACGTGATTATATGAAACCCTTAAATCAGATTTTTCATTATCAGGATACATTTTTTACATTATACTTTACCACAAAATAATGTTGGGACTTTAGACTCGAAATTTCCAGTCTACCTTGTCAATTCCAGCAATGCCACCACTTCCACATGAGATGTATATGAGACTTAAAAACGTCCTTTATGGAACGTATGAGCTACTTTTTGAAGTAAAAAGTGTAGGCGCGGACAAGATTCGGACAAAAGCATATTCATTTATCAGTTTTTTCCTAGATAAGTTGGTAAAATGTTGAGAAATACTTCTCAATTTTTGAAATTGGGTGAAAAAGATAAGAAGTTTCTCATAATTACAACTCAAAATGCATTCCCTCCTTTACTAATTCTTTGTAGCGAGTTTTATTAAACTGGAATAAATTTCCTGGTCTTCCAGCTCCTGTAGACTTTGCCTTTTCAGGGAGTTCGTCCAGAATTTTTAGATGGCTTATTTTCTTTTTGAAATTCCTTCGGTCAATAGGTCTATCAAGCAAAGTGGTATATAGATGCTCAAGGTCTGAAAATGGGAATTTCTTATCAAGCAACTCAAATCCAATAGGTTGATATTTAATTTTCACTCGTAACCTTTCGATGGCTATGCGCAAAACTTTCTTATGATCGAATGCCAGTTTGGGTAATTTCTTGATGTTGAACCACTCGGCTTCTTCTGCATCCGTACTAGCCTTGAGCTTTTCAAATTGAGCTGACTTTACTAACCCGAAATACGCAACTGCCAATATTCTTCTTCGTGGGTCTCGATCAGGGTCACCAAAGGTGTAAAGCTGTTCAAGGTAGTTGATTTTAACGCCTGTTTCTTCCATTAACTCTCTTTCAACAGCAGCTTCAAGCGATTCCTCATCTTTGACAAATCCGCCAGGGATAGCCCATTGCCCTTGGAATGGTTCGTATTTCCTTTTTATGAGAAGGACACTCACTCCATTTTCTTTACTGTAGCCAAATACAATGGCGTCAACTGCTACTTGAATATTTTGTGTTGTTTTCACGCAATAAAGTTACGGCTTATTTGAGTCAATTGGAATACTTGTTGAAGCAATAGGTGTTAATTAGTGTAATTTTTACGCAAAAATGTTTGATGTAAAATATTTTAAGTTTTTATTTGCGTTATAAATACGCAAAAATGGAATACTTGAATTTAGATCCTGACTTTACTCCTTTTGGAAAATCAATAGCATTTGATGCTTTTACCTTCAATGGAGGAGAACCTCATATTAAGATCAAGGAAGAATTGAAAGATTGCTCTGAAGTTATGGTAACGGCAAGAGTCAAGACCTTTAATGATTTCGGATTTGTCTTGGTTGCGGCGGATGCCTTGAAAAGAATGAAGGTTCAGTCCATTCAACTAACGCTTCCGTATTTTCCGGGAGCTAGACAAGACAGGATTATGATTTCAGGAGAGCCCTTAACTGTCAAAGTCTATGCTGATTTAATCAATACATTGAAACTTGACAAGGTCATCGTTTTCGATCCACACAGTGAAGTAACTCCTGCCTTATTGGATAACGTGGAGGTGATTCACAACTATGACTTTGTTGGAGAGGTGTTAAAGGATTGCGATGATGCAGTATTAATTGCACCAGATGGAGGTGCTTTAAAGAAAATCTATTCCACATCCAAGTACTTAGGAGGTATTCCTGTTGTCGAATGTGGAAAGTCCAGAGACGTAAAAACAGGAGAATTAAGCGGCTTTAAGGTCTATGAGGATGATTTAAAAGGCAAGACATGCATAGTGGTAGATGACATTTGTGATGGTGGCGGGACATTTATTGGTTTAGCTAAAGAACTAAAAAAGAAGAACGCAGGTGACCTGATACTTGCAGTTAGTCACGGCATATTTAGCTATGGTTTTGAGGACTTACTGTCATTGTATAAAGAGGTCTTCACGACAGATTCATTTGGCACAGTGAAGCAAGAAAATGTGAAACAGATCAAATTGAGTCAAATACTAAAGCTATGAAGTATTCAGTTGAGCAGTTAATCCAAAAAATGAATCGTAAGGAAAGGCCAAAGTTCTTGTTCTTTTGGGGGCATCAGCCAAGCAAGGATGGATCTATTTCTGCCAGTTGCTTTAGCCAATGGTGGAAAAGCGCATTTGAATCAGACGGTCAGACCTATAGAACTGCGGAACATTGGATGATGGCCAAGAAAGCTGAGCTGTTTGATCCTGACCGTGTCGAACAAGTGCTTCAAGCAAAGTCTCCGGCTCAAGCAAAAGCTATTGGGAGATTAGTAAATGGCTTTTCTCAGGAAGTATGGGATAAGCAGAAGTACGAGATTGTAAGACAAGGTACGCTGCTGAAGTTTTCTCAGAACAAGGAACTAGCTACATTTTTAATCAATACAAAAAAGAGAATATTGGTGGAGGCAAGTCCGGTAGACCCAATTTGGGGTATTGGATTGGCTAAAGACCATAGAAATGCAAGTAACCCTTCAAAGTGGCGAGGCAAGAATCTACTTGGGTTTGCCTTAATGGAGGTAAGAGATGAATTAGATGGTATTAAGCTATGAATTTAACAAAATTATATCGGCCCATAGGGCTCAAGGAGCTTGACTTGATTGAGGGATCATCGATGAAAGCATTTCCTCCGAGGTTGGAATGGCAGCCCATATTTTATCCAGTGCTTAACGAAGAATATGCATGTGAAATAGCTGAAAAATGGAATACTGAAGATGAATCATCTGGGTATGCCGGTTTTGTAACCTCTTTTGAAATACCTACTTCCTATTTTGAGAAATATGAAGTGCAAAATGTTGGAAGCGCACATCATAATGAATTGTGGGTTCCTGCAGAAAAGCTAGAAGAATTCAATGATCAAATCCATGGAAACATAAAGGTCATAAAGACTTTCTATGGAAATGAATTTAAGGGAGTGCGCAAGTATTGATATAGAAGTAAATATTCTCAGATAACGAAAAAATGTGGTTTAAAGACTTAGTTGGATTTGATGAAGTATCTCCTAAAAATGTGCGAGATAATATTTCTATAGACGGTGAAAAATTGACTTCAAAGATCAAAGGAAAGTCTTTTCAATTTGGAAGGTTAGAGGTTCCTACTTTGAAGGATCTCAAAGAACAATCTTTGCCAATAAGTACCTATGAGGGAAGCATTAAAGTCAGGGAAATCGTAGGTAATGTTCAGGAATTACATTGTCTATCATCAAATAATCAAGCACTCTTTCAGGCCGCTTCTCAATTCAATTTATTGGAAATGGTTGGACCTCATATTACACCTGAAAAAGGGGTCGGGATATATGAACGAGATTATACGCAAGGGCCTGCTTGTGCAATTGCTTGTGGTGCTGGAACCATCTACAGAAATTATTTTGTGCCTGTGAATAATCAAGTAGGCCAATCTGCTACCAATCAGATTGACTGCTTAGCGTTGATCGGCAGGGAATTGAATAACGAAGAATTGCTTTTATGGGAAATGGAGAATGGATATGCACTGGTCAATCAAGAAGGGCTTCTAAAGATAAATGCTCTAATCAATAATCTGGAAGTAGAAAAAAGAGAGCGGTTGAAAGAAAAATTGATGGTTGGAATCCAGTGGAACACTGAGGTGACTATTAGCGATTCAAATCAGATAGTTTCTCAAGTGTATTGTTCTGCTCTACCCGTAGCTTATTCTCATATCGAGTCTTTTTACTGGGAGAGTTTTGCCCGGCTGGTTCTTGAAGCTACCTATGAAGCGACATTGCATACGGCTTTGATTAATCTTGAAAAAACAGGCTGTAATAAAGTTTTTTTGACTCTTGTTGGTGGAGGTGCTTTTGGGAATGAAATGTATTGGATTACCGAGTCCCTTTTGTCAGCAATCTCAAAATTCAAAAACACACCATTAGATGTTGGGATTGTGAGTTATGGAAGCTCAAACAAGGATGTAATTGAAATGATAAATGACTTCAATGGATAGTCGAAGTAATTGCAAGCTCAGCTTTTTGCGAACTTCTTAATCTAACAGACGATGAAAATTGAATTAATAAAAGGAGATATAACTGAAATTAAAGTTGATGCAATTGTCAATGCTGCCAATTCCTCACTTCTTGGTGGCGGAGGAGTAGACGGTGCTATTCATAGAAAAGGTGGTAAGGACATTCTCAATGACTGTATAAAAATAAGGAATAGCCAAGGAGGATGTAAAACCGGAGAGGCGGTCATTACCAGTGCCGGTAATCTTCCTGCTAAGCAGGTGATCCATACGGTGGGACCAGTATATCAAGAAGCAAATAGCAAAATTGATGACTTGCTTGCGCTATGTTACAGAAGCTCTATTGAGCTATTACTAGCTCATAATCTAAAGACTATTGCGTTTCCCAATATCAGCACAGGCATCTATCGCTTTCCAAAAGATCGTGCTGCAGAAATAGCAATAAGAAAAGTTAAAGAATACGATCAAACGGTCGGCTTGGAAGTTCTCTTCGTGTGTTTTGATCAGGAGAATTATGATCTCTATAAAGAATTATTAAAATGAAACCGGCATAGCCGGAGCAAATAGAAAGCACAGAAATCTTATCAAGTATTTGTGCTCAAAAAAATTTACTTAAATGAAATTAAGAATAGAATATTATAAAAAGCAAGTCCAGAAATGGCCTAAAGAAGGATATCATTTGATGGCGCAATACAACGATGAGGAAGTCATCGTTTACCAGTCTTATCGAAAAGCGATTGGGCATTTCGCTGTAGAGAACCAGCGTTTTGGAGGCCCGTTCAGTTTAGATCGAATGACATGGATAAAACCCAATTTTCTATGGATGATGTATCGGAATGGATGGGGGCAAAAAGAAGGTCAGGAAGTTGTGTTGGCTATTCATTTGAGACGTAAGGCATTCGAGAATTACTTAGTTCAAAGTGTGTATTCTACCTATGACCTTACTCAATACGGGGACGGGGATAGAGAAAAATGGAAGGAGGAAGTTGCCAAATCCTCTGCAAGATTACAATGGGATCCGGATCATGACCCTTACGGGGATAAACTGCCAAGAAAAGCTATTCAGATAGGTTTGAGAAATGATTTGATTAAATCTTATGCCAAGGAAGATATCTTGGAAATAGAAGATATCTCAGACTTTGTTGCAGAGCAATTTGAGTTTGTAATGGCTAAAGACTTAGATAAACTCATGACTCCAGCCGAACAACCATTGATATTTGATGACCCTGAACTTAACAAACACTTGAAATTGCAATGATATGGATAGCAAGAATTTGAAAAGGATCAGTAAATTGATGAGCTATGTACTTAGGCATAAACCAGAACATATCAATGTGCAATTGGATGAGAATGGTTGGCTGGAAGTAGAAAAACTAATTGAAGGTATTAACCGACAAGAAAGCATTGCTTTAGATAGAGCGACTTTAGAAGAAGTCGTTAAAACCAACGATAAAAAACGGTTCATCCTAAGCGATGATGGAACAAAAATAAGAGCCAATCAAGGTCATTCTATTCAGGTGGATTTAGAGCTGAAGGAAATCGAACCGCCTGAGTTTCTTTATCATGGAACTGTTAGTAAATTCATGAAGTCCATTCGAGAGGAAGGATTAATGAAAATGAATCGACAACATGTTCATCTAAGTAAGGATAGAGAAACCGCTATTAATGTAGGTGGAAGAAGAGGAAAACCAGTAATTCTAGTTATTCAGTCCGGGGCTATGTATAGAGATGGAATCAAATTTTTTAGATCTCAAAATGGCGTTTGGTTGACTGATTTTGTCGATCCTAAATACTTCAGTGAGTGATGAAGAGAACCTTTGTAATCGGTGATGTCCATGGAGGGCTGAAAGCACTCGAGCAAGTATTGGCACAGATTGAAATTCAAAGCACCGATCAGTTCATTTTTTTGGGTGACTATGTAGATGGATGGAGTGAGTCAGCGCAAGTCATCTCTTTTCTAATTGCTTTCAGAGACAAGCATGACTCGACTTTTATAAAAGGTAATCATGACCAATGGTGCGAAGAATGGCTGAAAACAGGAAAACCCAACAGCACCTGGCTAGCGCATGGTGGTTTGGGAACAACTAAGAGCTATTCTAATATATCGGATCAAGAAAAAGAACTACACATTGAATTCTTTGATGATATGGTGGACTTTCATATCGATGATGAAAGCCGATTGTTCATACATGCTGGATTCACTTCAATGCATGGGATTCATAAAGAAGTACATAAATCAAATTATTCCTGGGACAGAACCCTTTGGGAGTCAGCATTACTCATGAAAGAGTACGACTTAAGTGAGTCTGATCCCTATTATCCTAAGAGGTTCAAGCATTATAAAGAGATATACATTGGTCATACGCCTACTACAAATTATGACATTGATGTACCTATACAAGCAGGGAAGCTGTGGAACATGGATACCGGAGCGGCCTTTACAGGGAAGGTGAGCATCATGGATATTGAGTCGAAAAGATATTGGCAGAGCGCCCAAGTGACCACTTTATATCCTAAGGAAAAAGGCCGAAACTAGGCTTTTAGTCACTTTTCTCTAAAAAAGGTTTCTAATTAGTGTAAAAAATACGCAAATATGTTTGATGATTTGAAATGTGGAATTATATTTGCGTTATAAGTACGCAAATTAATAAAGAAACATAACCAAATAGCGCATGAACACTTTAAACTTAGCAGACGGATACAAAGTAGATCATAGAAATCAATACCCTGAAGGAACGGAATTGGTTTACAGTAACTGGACTCCTCGTAAGAGTAGAATACCAGGAGTGGACAAAGTGACCTTCTTTGGATTGCAATACTTCATTAAAAAATATCTTCAAGAAGATTTTGACAGAAACTTCTTTAATAAGCCAAAACAAGAGGTTGTCGCGGAATATAGAAGAAGGATAAATGCCTATTTGGGACCAGACGCTATCACCTTTGAGCACGTCGAGGCACTTCATGACCTGGGCTACCTTCCAGTTGAGATCAAAGCTTTACCAGAAGGAACTCGTGTTCCATTACGAACAGCCATGTTCACAATCAAGAACACACTTCCACAATTCTTTTGGGTCACAAACTTCTTGGAAACCATTTTGAGTTGTGTCATCTGGATGCCTTGTACCAGTGCTACGATCAGTTTGGAGTATAGAAAAATCTTAAATCAATATGCTATCGAATCGGGTGGTGACATGGAGTTCGTTCCATTTCAAGGACATGACTTTAGCTTTAGAGGAATGGCAGGATTGGAAGCTGCAATGATGAGTGGAGCTGGACACCTGCTGAATTTCACAGGTACTGATACTATTCCAGCCATAGACTTTTTGGAGCAATATTATAATGCAGATGCTACCAAAGAAATGATAGGAGCTAGTGTACCTGCTACGGAACATAGTGTGATGTGCATGGGTACAGAACTTGATGAAATAGAGACCTTCAAGCGATTGATCAATGAAACCTACCCAACGGGCATTGTTAGTATTGTGAGTGATACCTGGGATTTCTGGAAAGTAATCACTGAGTATGTTCCTCAATTAAAAGAGCAAATCTTAGCTCGTGAAGGTAAAGTGGTTATTCGACCTGATAGTGGCGATCCGGTAAAAATCATATGTGGTGACCCAGAGGCCGATGTAGGTACTCCTGAGTATAAGGGAGCTGTAGAATGCCTTTATGAGACGTTCGGTGGAACAATCAGTAAGACTGGATATAAGTTACTAGATCAACACATCGGCCTTATTTACGGCGACAGCATCACATTGGAAAGATGCAAGCAGATATGTGAAAACCTTAAGCAAAAAGGATTTGCCAGTACGAATGTAGTATTCGGAATCGGAAGTTTTACTTACCAATATGTGACCAGGGACACTTTCGGATTTGCTATGAAAGCAACCTATGGAGAAGTCAATGGACAAGGCCGTGAGATATTCAAAGATCCTAAAACGGATGATGGCACCAAGAGAAGTGCTCGTGGGCTTCTGGGTATTTACAAAGATGCGAATGGAAATCTCGAAATGAAGGATCGTGCAGATTATGAGACCGAGGCAGGTGGTGAGCTGAAAACAGTGTATAAAGATGGCCAGCTATTGGTTGAAATGAACCTGGCTGAAATCAGGGACTTACAAGCTCAAGAAGTTGCCATGGACTTGGCACAAGAACAAACAGTTTAGACAAACGCTCATCTGGAGCATAAACCATAAAAAGATGTTAGGAATAAATTATATCAAATTCGACCCGATGAATTATGTGATTCACTATCGAAATGGAAAGGTAGTGAAGGAGGGAAAAGGGTTGTCCTTCTTCTATCTCAACCGCAACTCGTCTATTGTCGCTGTTCCTCAGAATAGCCGTGATATTCCTTTTGTTTTCAAGGACATGACCAAAGACTATCAAAATGTGACTGTACAAGGTCAGATCACTTATTGCATTAAGGAACCGATGAAAATCAATGAGCAGCTAGATTTTACGGTCAATAGTGATAAAGCGTATATCTCTGATGATTATGAGAAATTAACGCAACGACTGGTCAATCAAGCACAAACCAGCATTAGCGCTTACGTACACAATTGCATGATCACAGATCTGCTTTCAAAGCATCCTGAAATTGAATCTAAACTCCTGTCTGGACTAAAAGAATCTGAAGTTATTATCAATCTTGGCATTGAAATAATGAGTGTAAGTGTCTTGGGTATTAATGCTGACCCAGAGATGATGAGAGCGATGGAAGCCAAAACGCGTGAGGCGTTACAACAAGATGCAGATGAAGCAATTTATGCTCGAAGGAATTTCGCCGTTGAGCAAGAGCGAAAAATCAAGGAAAGCGAACTCAATACAGAAATAGCAATCGAGGAAAAACAAAAGCAGATCGTAGAGAAAAAAATGGAAACCGATCTCACTAGGCAAGAAAATGACAGCCGTCTCAAGTCTTTGGAAATGGAATCTCAGCTAAAAGTTGAGGAAATGAATAAAGGTTTGGTGAAGTTGAAAGTGGAGAATCAACGAGAGGAAGCAGATGCTAAAGGATACGAACTAGAGGCCATTATGAAAGCCTATAAAGACGTAGATTGGAGAATACTCAACGCTTTAAATGCTGATGGTGGTGATGCAAGAAATAACATTGCACTAGCATTTAGAGAATTGGCAACAAACCCGACTAAGATTGGCAACCTGAATTTGTCTCCCGACCTGCTTCAGTCACTACTTGAAAAAGAGCAATGATTTACGAACAAGTCATAGTAGTGAGATCGAAAACCAGGCTTGAGCTATTGATCGAAAGGTTCAATACAAAAGCCCAGGCTCAGTTCTACTTGGAAAGAAGTGGTGAGGATTTCCAAGTCATTGAAAAAGAGCATGAGTCATTCTATGCTGCATTAAATGACTTGAATAAGCTTTTGCACAAGGTTGATAAATATAAGGTCATTGATCGCTCGTTTCTACCCAACTACTTATTTGCCGAAAGAGATTTAATCATAGGTATAGGTCAGGATGGCCTTATAGCCAATATTGCCAAGTATGTTAATGGTCAGCCTATTGTTGGTTTTAATCCTAATCCATCTGTTTATGATGGTGTTTTGCTACCATTCAATACCCTGGATGAAAACCAATTTGCAAACATTTTACATGGGCAATTTGATTCTGAGCATGTAACCATGGCAAAAGCCTCATTCAGCGATGGACAAGAGTTGTTGGCTTTTAATGATTTCTTCATCGGCCCAAAGTCTCATACTTCTGCCAGATATACGCTACGATTTGGAGATCAAGAAGAACAACAAAGTTCAAGTGGTATCATTGTAAGCACAGGAGCTGGTTCAACCGGCTGGATGAGTTCTATAACGAATATGGTTAATGGTATTGGAGGTAATCAGATATCCATGACTATCGGGTCTGAGCAGGAAAAGCTATGCTTTGCTGTTCGAGAGCCATTTGTTAGTCAAACTTCTCAGGCAAACATTTGCTCAGGAATGATCAATAAAAAAGAAAGCCTGCTTGTTGAATCTAACATGGTCAATAATGGCAAAGTCTTTAGCGATGGTATCGAAAGCGACTTTATTGAATTTAATATGGGAACCAAGGTTGAGATTTCTTTGGCAGATAAAAAGGCTGTTTTGATTCAGGCATGAGGTATTGTAGGTTCATTTTGTCCTGTAGACATGTTTGCTCTTCCAATGACTCCTGTTAAGATCGGACAAAATATATGGAGCCTGAAAAAGTGTTGGGAAAGGATGAGAAATGATAGGAAAGACTAGGAAATGAAAAGGTTCGAAAGAGCTGTTTTTGTAATGATTTTCTAGCTTTAATAGGAGATTTCTTATCTAATTTCCTGTTTATTTCCTAAACTCCAACAATGCCACGCATTCCACATGCGCCGTATGCGGAAATTGATCCACCAAGCTAAACTTTTTAATCGAATAGCCAGCCAGGGCGAGCTGTTCTATATCCCTGGCTTGAGTAGCCGGATTACAAGACACATAGACCATGCGCTCAGCATCCAGGTCGATGATCTTTTTTAACGTTTTAGGAGCTATCCCAGCTCTGGCAGGATCTAAAATGATCGTCCGGATCTTTCCCTTATATTCCGGATGCTCGTACAAAAATTTACCCACATCTGCTGCATGAAATTTTACGCCCTGTATTCCATTACGTGATGCATTTTCCCGGGCATCTTCAATAGCTGATTCAACGATATCCACACCTACAATTTCTGCATTTTCACTTTTCGAGGCTAAAATTTGACCGATGGTGCCTGTACCACAGAATAAGTCGAGTACGATGGTATTATCAATGGCTTCTTTTTGCTCCAAGGCATACGCTGCCACCTTTTCATATAACTTCTCAGCGGATTTGGGATTGGTTTGAAAAAAGCTCTTTATGCTAATTTCAAAGCTCAAACCGAGTAGCTCTTCCACGATTTTGTCTTCTCCGTCTATAAGTCGAATATCACCGGATGTAGCTATGGTTCTATCTCCGGTTTCATCGTTAATAGTATGTAAAAACCCGGTAACCCGGTTGCCGAAATGTGTTATCAATAGTTTAGAGAATTTTTGTAAATTAAATTTTTGCAGCCCTTCTGATGTAGTGACCAAATTGAACAACAGTTGGTTTGTTTTAAACGACTTGCGCACTACTAAGTACCTGAAAAAGCCCTTCCTCTTCGGTCCATGCCAGGGTGGAAGACCGCTCTCTTTACAATGGCCTTTGATTAATTTTAATTTGTCTTCTAACTGCTTATCGAACAAACCTGAATCCTGCTTCAAGTCGTCTCCACACCACCAGGTACCTCTTTTCTTAAACCCTAATGTAAATTCATCAATATCCTTTTTAAGCTCATGATCATAACCTATGGCCGAAAAGGCGTATTCCATTTTATTCCTGTAATGAAAAGTACCGGGAGAAGACACGAATTCATCAAATACAGACTCAATATCCTTTACTTTACCGATGCGTTTAAATAGGTCGAATGTGCTTTGTTTTTTATAAGCATGCTGTTTTTCAATAGGTAATTTGATATAGGGGGCGCCAGGAATCGCTTGATAAGGCACGTCAATCTCGTCTTCAGAAGCCCTTAGCACTTCCAGAAGCTTGCATTCTGCGTAAGCCTTACCTACTTTTCTTACTTGTGCTTTGACATACTGACCTGGTAATGTGTTAGGTACGAAAACAATAAAGTCACCATGCTCATTACTCATCCTTCCAATGCCTTTTCCACCGAAGGCATAGTCCTGGATATGTATTTCCAATATTTCTCCGCGCTTTACAAATTTCTTTTGTGTTTTTCTTACCATTATCAATCTGTTTATAGCCGCTGGTAAACAATATGACGCTGAAGCCAAAGTTAAAAAACCACGAAATATTAAGTCAAAATGTGCTAGGTGAGTGTGTCGATCAACCGATTTTCTTTGAGGCCCGAGAAATAACATGACATACCTTTTCAATTCAGCGCTTATATAGCAACGCCATCACCAAAGACAACTTGGCTACATGTCGTACAAAGGACCACCTAAGCTATTCTTCCAGTAAAGATGTCTTTTAAAACTTTATTTTTTAAATTCATGTAATAATACAATCATCAGACTTATTTTTAAGGTTACTCGAAGGCCAGGTGCACAGAATGAAACAAGTTTTACTCCTTATAAGTCTTTTTTTGGCTATCAAATTTAGCGCTCTCGGCTCGCATATCGTCGGGGGCGAGTTTGAGTTGTTACACATTCAGGATTTTCAGTACAGGTTAAATATGGTCCTGTATTTTGATCGGATAAATGGTGTTGCCGGCGCTCAAGATCCAGCTGTTACTGTTTATTTCTACAGGAAGTCCGATAACGTACAGGTGCTTTCAAGAACGCTTAATCTTAGTACGGACACTCAGGTAGAATACAGTAATCCGGCTTGCGACCCGGATAACGAAACCCTTTCTACGTCGCGTATTCTGTATACTGATGTACTCACTTTATCTCCTGATACCTTTAGCGATCCGGATGGATATTATATTTCATGGGAGCGATGCTGCAGAAATTATACTATAACCAATATCCAAAGTAATGATCCGCAGGGAAACGGGATTTCGGCAGGTCAAACATTTTATCTTGAGTTCCCACCAGTGACTATAGACGGTAGCCCATTTATTAACTCAACACCGCGTTTGTTTCCGCCGCTAAGTGATTTTGCTTGTATTAATAAACTTTATTTTACTGATTTCGGAGGTGTAGATGATGATGGTGACTCCCTGGTTTATTCGCTGGTAACTCCTTTTAGTACAGTGGATACGCAAAACGCCTTTCCGGTGGCCCCAAACCCGGGTCCATATCCGGAAGTAGTTTGGCGGCCTACTTTTGGTATTGATAATATTATTGGCGGTAACCCTGATCTGGCTATTTCAACAGATGGCCTTTTAACAGTAACACCCTCCAACGCTGGCTTATATGTTTTTGCCGTTAAGGTAGAAGAGTTTCGGGATGGCCTTAAGCATGGAGAAATGAGAAGAGATTTCCAGATGTTGGTTATTGCTGATTGTGAATCCAATGGCGATCCCTTGGTACTGGCTCGTGAAACCGGTGACGATAACTTCTATAATGAAGGAACCGTCATAAATTTTGATTTCAACGATCTTGACAAGTGCATTGATATTTTGGTTACGGACTCACTGACTAATATAGGTAGGGACTCTGTGTCAAACATAAACTTAAGAGCAATACCGATCAATTTCGATGCAGATTTAGAAGGTATTGAAATTGACTTCACGCAAAATGTTACGATTAGGAACGAAACAGATACCGCCAGGTTTACGGTTTGTTTTCCCGATTGTCCGTATACAAGAAATGGGTTTTACCAGATTGGCATAATCGGATTTGATGATGCATGTCCCCAGCCTTCGCTGGACACGGTTATCGTATCGCTGAATGTGCCACCGCCACCAAATGAAAATGCTTTCTTCAGGGTTGACAATATAGTTAGGAATGGCTTTTTCTCACCAAATGTTGTGGATTTCGATGCTGGTAAATTCAGTATGTACGACCTTGGTTCTTTTGATAATGATGGCGACTCGGTAAGCCTGGTTGTGACTCCTCTAGGCTTTGAATTTGCTGATATAGGCATGGAGTTGGGCAATATTATGAGTGAAGGTGGTAAGTCAACAACTACCCTGAACTGGGACTATGATTGTAATGCCGAAAATCTGGATTTTTCAGCTGGACGAGATGTGCCCATTGCCTCCGGGGTAATGAAAGCATTTGATATTTTATTAGAAGCTGAAGATTTTGATCAATGTGAATGGGAAGATCCTCAATCACTACTTCTAACATTTCAGATTTTCTTTCCTAATCAAACCAAGCCCATAGTTTATGAATCTAACAACTTTGGGGTAGATTCTCTAGGGTTTAACTACCAGCTGCGTGAGATAATCCAGCATTTAATTCGCGGACAAGATGAGGATAATGACGAGATACTGCTAACCGCAAGGGCTGCTAACTTTGATTTTAATGACTACGGAGTTTCATTTCCCGACATTTCCGGTACGGGAAACATCTCCCAAAACCTCATTTGGGAATTGGCTTGTGAGCTTAACTTGGCTGAGCAGGACTCTTTTAGAATCGACTTTCTCGTAGAGGACATCGATGCCTGTCAGCTTACAAATGCAGATACTTTAACCATGGACTTTTTACTCTCACCGCCGCCTAGCACTGATCCGTTATTGACTTACAGAAGTGCGAACACACTTAACTTTGTCGGCGACAGCGTAGGGTTCATATTAGGAGATGAATTGAGTATTAACGTTGAAGGTCGAGAGTTTGACGGTGATAGCCTTGAATTGTTTCTCTTGAACGAAGGATCTATTCCGGGAGTGGAATTTGAAAGAGTGACTGGTTTTCGGCAGGTAAGTAATACGCTTACCTGGACCCCGGATTGTTCAGTATTTACAGATGCTGATTTTTCAGAAGACTTCTTGTTCAACTTTGTATTGCTAGATAAGAATTGCTATCTGCCAAAGTCAGATACTTTGACCTTAATGGTCCACGTAGAGGACATCCCGCAGAGAAATGAATTTGCTATCTCTAATGTAATCACTCCTAAAAGTAGTCCGGAGCAGAACGATTACTTTGGCTACTATTTCATTGAAAATCCAAATGAAGAGGATAGACTCATTTATTTGCCCATTGACAACTGTGCAGGTCAGTTTGAGCAGGTGATTATACTTAACCGCTGGGGCCATGAGGTTTTTACCAGTACAGATCGCGACTTTAAGTGGTTTGCCAATGGGGTATCCAGTGGAATCTATTATTACACTATACTCTATACAAATAGCAAATTCCAGGGATCGCTTACAGTACTTTTTTAAGTCTCTTTAACTTGGTTATTTAGCATATGCAACCGCTCGCATTTCTCGGATAACGGTTACTTTGATCTGTCCGGGATACTGCATATCTTTTTCGATTTTTTGAGATATATCAAAAGATAACTGTCCAGCCTTATCATCGGCCACTTTATCGGCATCGACCATTACACGAAGCTCGCGTCCCGCCTGAATAGCATAGCATTTATTTACACCATCAAAGCTTAATGCCAATGCCTCCAGATCTTTCAGACGCTTAATATAGCTTTCCATTATTTCCCGTCTGGCTCCTGGACGTGCACCGGATACAGCATCACAGGCTTGCACAATAGGGGAGATGAGGTGAGTCATTTCAATTTCATCGTGGTGCGCCCCTATTGCATTGCACACCACGGGATGCTCTTTATATTTTTGGGCCAGTTCCATTCCTAAAATGGCATGTGGCTTTTCAGCTTCCTCAGGCCACACTTTGCCAATATCGTGAAGTAAACCTGCCCGCTTTGCTTGCTTGGGATTTAGACCAAGTTCCGAGGCCATTGTCGCGCACAGATTAGCCACTTCACGCGAATGCTGTAATAGATTCTGGCCATAAGATGAGCGGAAACGCATTCGGCCAACCATCTTGATTAACTCAGGGTGCAGTCCATGAATACCCAGGTCGATGACCGTTCGTTCACCTATTTCGACAATTTCTTCTTCAATATTTTTCTTTGTTTTAGAAACGATTTCTTCGATTCTGGCCGGGTGAATTCTACCATCAACTACCAATCTGTGTAGAGATAGCCTGGCAATTTCTCGTCTCACCGGGTCGAAACCGGAAATGATTATGGCTTCCGGGGTATCATCAACAATAATTTCTACGCCGGTGGCTCCTTCCAATGCGCGTATATTGCGTCCTTCGCGGCCGATTACCTTACCCTTGATATCGTCACTTTCAATATTGAAAATGGAAACGCAGTTTTCTATAGCATGCTCAGTGGCCGTTCTTTGTATAGTATCTAACACAATTTTCTTTGCCTCTTTGGTAGCCGTAAGCTTAGCCTCTTCAATAATATCCTTTATTATAGAGGATGCCTTAGACTCTGCCTCAACCTTCATCGATTCCACGAGCTGTTCGCGGGCTTCCTCGGCGCTAAGGTTAGATACTTTTTCTAGTATAGTTACCTTCTGTTCGTTAAACTGGTCAAGCTCAACCTTCTTTTTATTTACCACGTCGAGCTGAGTATTGAGCTTATCTTTCAGCTCAGATAGATCTCCTTCTTTGCGTTTGACCTTTTCAAGCTCTCTGGATAAATGTTGCTCCTTTTGCTTGAGCTTATTTTCATTGGTTATAAGCTGATTTTTTTTTCTGGCAGTTTCTTCTTCAAACTCAGCCTTGAGTTTAATAAACCTCTCTTTTGCCTCAAGTATTTTATCCTTTTTGATACTTTCTGCAGAAACTTCAGCCTCCTTGACAATTAATTTTGCCTTTTCTTCTATCTCCAATTCCTTGGTTTTATTGGCTCTGGCAACAAGTGTTTTCCCAACAAAAACTCCTATTCCAAGGGCAACAACTGCGGCAATAACTATATAAATTACTAATTCCATTATCCCTCTTTTTTAGATGTGCCAAACGCGTTAAGCGCTCTTTATACGAGGATAGGAACCTGGAAAGTTCCGGAAAGTGAGTTGGAAATAAATTTATAGAGATTCGTTGATCATCTTATTTAGATGCTCAACTTTTTCAACAAGCGCCGGATCTTCTTCGTCAAACTGTTTTTCTTCCATCGCCATCTTATCTACCAAGCTATCAAAAGCAACCATAGCCAGCAGGTCTTGATTATCATTAATGCCGAACTGCTCACGATAAGACCTCAATCTCTCATTAATCTGCTTCCCGGCCTTTCGTACCCTTTCCTCATCCTCTGGCTTTACCTTCATAGGATATTCTCGGTCGGCAATCTTAATTTTAATGGAGAGAATTTCCATTCAGCTGTATTATTTGCTTAGATGCGCAATGCATCTATCAATCTCTTTTATATAAACGTCAATCTTCTTCTTCAACTCCGAAGAATCTTCCCCTTCAGTGTCTATCCCTTCTACAATCTTACTGATTTTAATCTTATTTTGAAAGCCGCTGATTTGTTCATCTTTTGATTTAAGAAGGGCTCTAAGTTCTTCATTTTCAGCTCTAAGCTGAGCTCTTTCTTGACGAATGGAACCAAATTCGTTTAACAGCAAATTAAGCTTTCTTTCAAGTGTACCCAGCTGCGACTTTAGAAGATCTTTGTTCATAGTTACTGTCTTATTACAGCTCCGAGTTCTGATTCGAAAAGCCGCATCATTTTACTCATTGCCTTATCAATTACTTTGTCTGTAAGGGTTCGTTGGTTATCCTGAAGCGTAAAACTCAATGCATATGCCTTTTTCTCCTCGCCAATTTCTTTACCCTCATAAACATCGAAAACATTAATACTTCTAAGCAGTTGTCTTTCACTTTTCAGAGCTAACTCCTGAATTTCAGAATACAAGACCGACTTATTAATTACTAACGACAAGTCTCTACGAACTTCAGGATACTTCGATACCTCTTGGTACTCTATATTATTGCTTGTTTGCTTTAAAAGCAAATCCCAATCGATGTCTGCGTAAAATATTTCTTGCTTTATGCCAAATCCTTTAGCTACAGCGATTTTCACTTTTCCAAGAGAGGCGATTATACGATCCTTTACATTAAACTGGATACCAAATTCGAAAGGATAGGTATGGATTGGCGATGAGCTTGTTTTACCCATATCAAAACGCTCTAAAATGCATCTCACTGCCTCTGTAATATGATAAAAATCTACATTTTGAGGTTTAATGCGCCAAGTTTCAGCTACGACTTTGCCCGTTAGGTATATGGCCAGCCTTTTCCGTTCATTGTAATCATTCTCCTCTTTTGTATAGGTATTTCCGAATTCAAATAATCTTAGATCAGACTGCCTTCGATTAATGTTGTGCGCCGCTACCTCTAAACCGCTGTAAAGCAAGGACTGACGCATTACCCCAAGGTCTTCACTAAGTTTGTTCAAAATGGTTATGCTGTTTTTTGCTTCAAGATTTTCGGCATTTGCAGCATACTCCGGCTTGGTAAGGGAGTTAGTAATGATCTCAAGGAAACCTTTGGTAGCCAAAAACTCAGCAGTCTTTTGTTGAATTTTATCGACATCCACCTTAGGAAACTGTGCCAAATAGTCGCTACTAAAGCTACTTGGCAGATCAATGTTGTTGAACCCATGAATACGAAGGACTTCTTCAATTATATCTGCTTCCCTAGTAACATCTACCCGGTAAGGTGGCACCATAGCCTTAAACTGTTCTTCGTTCAGCTCTTCTGTTTGAATATTCAGGGAGTTAAGAATTTCAAAGATTCTTTCTTTCTTAAGGTCTATTCCTAATAGTCGAGAAACATGCTTATATTCTACAATTACCTCGAAATCAGCCACTTTTTGAGGATAAATGTCTACCACTTCCGATGCTATGCTACCACCGGCAATTTCTTTTATCAGGCTTGCTGCTCGTTTTAAAGCATACAGCGTTATTTGTGGATCGGTACCTCTTTCATAACGAAATGAAGCATCGGTTTTTAATTGATGATGCTGCGCCGTTTTTCTGATGTAGTCCGCTGAGAAGTAAGCACATTCAAGGAATACATCTTTAGTCGACTCTTTTACCCCGGAGCCTATTCCACCAAAAACACCGGCAATGCACATACCTTCCGATTCACCATTGCATATCATAAGATCCGTAGATTTCAGTACTCGTTTTTTTTCATCAAGGGTGATGAATGTACTTCCTTCGGGAAGCGTCTTAACAATCACTTTATTTTGTTTGATCTCATCTAAGTCAAAAGCATGTGAAGGCTGACCGGTTTCATGTAACACGAAATTGGTGATATCAACTACGTTATTGATTGGGCTAAGGCCGATGGATAGGAGTCTTTGTTGCAGCCATTTGGGAGATTCTTTTACAGTTACATTTGCGATGGTAACACCACTGTAACGAGGGCAAGCTTCCGTGTTTTCAACTATTACTTCAACAGGTTTGTCATTCGAATCTACCCTGAAAGCATCCACAGATGGCCAACGAACTTTCTTATGCAATACAGCCTTTAAATCACGGGCTGTTCCTATATGTGATGCGGCATCAGCCCGGTTAGGCGTAAGACCAATTTCAAAAACATAATCATCTTCAAAATCAAAATATTCGATGGCAGGCGTACCGTTGGCCAGGTCAGTATCCAGCTCCATAATACCATCATGGTTGACGCCAATCCCTATCTCATCTTCGGCACAGATCATGCCTTGAGAAACCTCGCCACGTATTTTAGCCTTTTTTATCTTAAACGACCCATGACCCATTGGGTATAACGTAGCGCCTACCGTGGCTACGATTACCTTTTGGCCGGTGGCTACATTTGGAGCTCCACATACGATTGGCGAGGGCTGCTCTTCACCAATATCTACCGTTGTCACTTTTAGCTTATCTGCATTAGGGTGCTTTTTGCAAGTAAGTACCTCTCCAATCACTATTCCTTGGAGACCGCCTTCAATAGGTTCAATCTTTTCGATCCCTTCAACCTCTAAACCTGTATCGGTGAGTCGTTGTCCAACTTTTTCTGCAGGCTCATCTATTTCTATGTATTGCTTAAGCCAGTTGTAGGATATTTTCATTTTGTCATTAAGGCGCTAAGGCGCCTGTAAGTTCATTCAATTTATAACGAGCAAAGGTATGGATTTTGAGAGGAGGGGGTACTAAAAAAACAAAGTCATTTCTATTGAAAATCGATAAACCTCAGTAATGTAGAATCCTAAGAAACGGTTCCTAATAGTACGGCTTATTAATGATAGTCCTTTTCTCCGGCCTTAATGGCAATCTTTAGTAAGTTCTCTCTAGGTGGTAGTGGACAGCTAAAATTGTCTACATAAGCACAATAAGGGTTGTAAGCGAGGTTGAAATCTAGTTTTATAGTTTTACCCCCGGAATGCTCAATATCAAGGTAGCGTCCCGCGCCATAGGTCTCGACAGCGCTGGTGGCATCACCAAAGGCAAGGAATAACTTTTCTTCTGTCACATTTTCAAAGATCAGGAGCTTATTGTCTTTACCATCAAGTTCGAACAGGGCGTACCCGTATTCCATGTATTGTTCTTGCTTACCATCATTAGTACCAAGGTTGCGAATCTTGGGAGCTTCTATGGCTTCGAAACGACCTTTAATTCGGTATTTTAAGTCGGCCGGGTAATGACTCAATGGACTGAATTCGATCTTGCTTGTTACAAAAGGTGATTCTTCATCATAGCGCATGAAACGTTCCTGCTCTTCACGCTCTTTCTTAATATACTCTGCATACTCCCCGGGAGAATAATCACCACCCACACTGTAGATTATGATGACTACTAATACAATGAAACTGATTAAGAGAAGAATTTTATTTCTAGCCATACTTAATTCTAATTTTGGTAAGCAAGGAAAATACCAAAACAGGTTGGTCATTATTACGTATCTGGTAATCCTCAAAAAATGTCCAATAAGCTATGGGATTCTGCACTTTGCACAAAAGACATCGTTTAGGAGCTTTAGGAAATCTCACCCTACTACAAGATATCTTCATCGGCAAAGCTATAATACCCTTGCTCGCTAAAGATAAGGTGATCAAGTAAAGAAATGTCTAAAGCTGTTGCCGCAGTTTTTAATTTTTTAGTAAGATTAATGTCTGCCTGGCTGGGCTCGGGGTTCCCTGATGGGTGATTATGAACGAGTATAATACCTGAGGCCAATGCCTCTAAGGCAGCTTTGTAGATAATTTTAGGATCGACTACTGTGCCGGATACACCACCACTGCTCACTAGACACTTTTTAATAACCATATTGCTACGATTTAAAAGTAAACACCAGAATTCTTCATGAGAAAGATCCATCAAATCTGGCTTCATAAGGTCGTAAGCATTTTTACTTGAACGGATTTTTGGTTTTTTGATGCTTTCGGATTCCTTTCTTCTTCTACCTAGCTCTAAGGCCGCTACAATGCTTACGGCTTTAGCTTCTCCAATACCTTTGAATTTAGTAAGGTCTTTTACCGAGAGTTTGGCCAACTGATTTAGATCATTACCAACGGAGTTGAAAATCCCTTTAGCTACATCTACGGCACTTAACGAATTTGTTCCCGACCGAATCAGGATAGCGATAAGTTCGACTTCAGAAAGTACGGATTTTCCTTTGTTCGTAAGCTTTTCACGTGGCCGATCTTCTTCAGCCCAATTTTTAATATTTAAAGCTCTATACATGAATTGATTTACATAGGACTAATAAAGATAAAAATGTATTGGATTAGTTTAACATTAAAGATCGGTTGAAGCAAAAAAATGCTATTATTCTCATATCCCGTTGCTCATTAGGTAGCCTTACCAGAAAATCGGACAGTTTAAAAATGAACAAATTAGTAACTTAAA
>ERZ1740070.233-NODE-233-length-39237-cov-7.310270_pt1 | contig 39237 bp, 43 predicted proteins | sample MGYA00581734_ERZ1740070 | MGnify/ENA primary metagenome ERZ1740070 (study PRJEB43018, sample SAMN04849744) | marine metagenome | isolation source: floating plastic debris | place: Pacific Ocean | collected 2008-09-01 | study: EMG produced TPA metagenomics assembly... | reverse complement strand
GCAAAAGCACCACCGCAAATAAACAAGATATTCGTTGTGTCGACTTGCAGTAATTCCTGCTGCGGATGCTTGCGGCCCCCTTGCGGTGGAACCGACGCAACCGTGCCTTCCATCAGTTTCAAGAGCGCCTGTTGCACGCCTTCACCCGACACATCCCGCGTGATCGACGGATTTTCAGACTTGCGGGTGATCTTATCTACCTCGTCAATATAGACGATGCCGCGCTGCGCACGCTCGACATTGTATTCAGACGCTTGAAGCAGCTTCAGGATGATGTTCTCAACATCCTCGCCTACATACCCCGCTTCGGTCAGCGTGGTCGCATCTGCCATTGTGAACGGCACATCGAGAATGCGCGCAAGTGTCTGAGCAAGCAGCGTTTTACCGCAGCCGGTCGGGCCAATCAGCAGGATATTGGATTTTGCCAGTTCAATATCAGACGATTTCTGCGAATGGTTCAAGCGCTTGTAGTGGTTGTGCACCGCCACAGAGAGAACCCGTTTCGCAACCGCTTGCCCGATCACGTAATCGTCCAGGACGTCGCAAATCTCGCGCGGTGTCGGCACACCGTCGGTGGACTTCAGGCCACCGCCCTTGGTCTCTTCGCGGATGATGTCCATGCACAGTTCGACACACTCATCGCAGATGAAGACCGTCGGACCAGCGATCAGTTTGCGCACCTCATGCTGGCTCTTGCCGCAGAAGCTGCAATAGAGCGTGTTCTTGCTGTCACCGCCAGAATTTGTCGCCATGTCTCAACCTTTCTCGGCCAATTATGAGGTGAGCTTACCAAGCCTAACTCGCCTCAGGCGTGTACCGCTATGTCTTCTCAGAACCTTAGGACAGCACAAGTTGGGCCACAACGCCAAAAACGCATATGTGGCGGCGTGGCCCAACCAAGACTTATTCTTCGTCTGTTCCCTTGGCACGGCTTTCGACGATTTCGTCTAAATGGCCCCATTCCTTGGCCTCTTCCGGGGTCATCCACGTATCGCGATCCAGCGCTTTCTGGACATTTTTATAGGTTTGCCCCGAATGCTTGACATAAAGTTGATACATCCGCTCCCGCGTCTTTTCGATGTGACGTGCCGAGATCAGAATATCAGCGGCCATACCTTGCGAACCGCCTGACGGCTGGTGCACCATCACCTCCGCATTTGGCAAAGCAAAGCGCATGCCCGGCTCACCACCGATTGCAATCGCCGACCCCATGGAGGCCGCCATACCGCAGATCAAAGTCGATACTTTGGGGCGGATGTATTGCATCGTGTCATAGATCGAAAAGCCTGCCGTCACTTCGCCGCCAGGCGAGTTGATATACATGCTGATCTCTTTGGATGGGTTTTCAGCTTCGAGGTGCAGAAGCTGCGCCACAATTAAGTGGCTCATACCGCTGTGGATCGGTCCATTCACAAATACGATCCGTTCTTTCAGCAAGCGTGAGAAGATGTCGTATGCACGTTCGCCACGGCTGGTTTGCTCAACCACCATGGGAACAAGGTTCATATAGGTTTCTATGGGGTCTTTCATCTGTGCCTGCCTGGATGAAGCGGCGACCGGACGGTCCCGCGGTTGCGTATGGCCCAGAGACTAGTGTCGCCCCCAAGGGGCTGCAAGGGGGGCCGGTCGGTCGCGTGACCTTGACGACCCTCCGCTCTGCTTTAACTGCCGCGCCATGGCAGATATGTTTGATCCCACCCGCACCGCTGCACTCGAGAAACTTGCGAACTTTGTTCCCAAAGCCGGGCGCGAATACACGTCGCATCGCAATTACGACTACGGCCCCGGGCGGCACAAAAGCGTTTCAACACTTTCGCCCTACATCCGCCACCGCGTTCTGACGGAAGAGGAAGTATTGCAAGCAGTGCTCGGTCGGTTCTCGGCCAGTTCAGCGGAAAAATTCATCCAAGAGGTGTATTGGCGCACGTATTGGAAAGGCTGGCTTGAAATGCGGCCTGCTGTCTGGGGCGCTTACCAACAAGGTCTATCGGGCGCTTGGGATCAGGTGCAAACGCAATCCGGACTTCGCGCTGAATGGGAAGCGGCCTGCAAAGGCGAAACGGACATCGATTGCTTTAACCATTGGGCGAAAGAATTGGTTGAGACCGGCTATCTGCACAACCACGCACGCATGTGGTTTGCATCAATCTGGATCTTCACGCTCCGTTTGCCGTGGGAGCTTGGTGCGGATTTCTTCCTTCGCCATTTGTTTGACGGTGATCCTGCGTCCAACACGCTCAGTTGGCGCTGGGTGGCGGGTCTGCAAACCCAAGGCAAAAACTATGCGGCGCGGGCGGCCAATATCTCAAAATACACCGAAGGCCGGTTTTCTCCGATCCACCAACTGACCTCGAACCCCGAATCCTTGCACGGCGCGCCGCATCCGCAGCGCATGGACGCTCCGGCAAGCGACATGTTTGATCCATCAAAGCGCAATGCTCTGCTCTTGCACGAGGATGATCTCAGCCCGAAGTGGCTGTTTGATATGGGTTTGAACCCTGTTGCAACAGCCACTGTTGACGCGACAGCGGGCATAAGTCCCTTGTCTGTTTCGCCTACTTTGCACCGTTTCAAAACGTCATTGATGCAGGACACCACATCACGCTGGTCGGACACTTTGGGTGAAGTCACCCATGGCCTGACAAGCGCGGATGCCATTGATGCCTGGGCCAAGTCCTATGACGCTGAGCAACTCGTAACCGCTTACGCACCGGTCGGTCCGACCGCGCAAGTCCTACACGATGTCCAGTCCGTGCCAGTCATAAAACCAATCCGGCGCTACGACCAAGCAGCATGGCCGTTCGCGACGGCTGGTTTCTTCAAGTTCAAGGCAAAAATCCCAAAGCTGCTTGGAGAGTTGAAAGGTTTGCAAGCCGCGTAAGCTCTGCGCAGAGTACGTCGCGCAAGATCTTAGAAACGTTGCACAAGAATCACGTCATCAAGCATTTTCATGTCCGTTTGCCATTTGAGCAGATTTTTGCCTGCAAAACTCACAGGCCTCCGCTAGCTTCTGACAAAAGATAAAAACAAGAGCAGGCATTCAGGCTTATGGGCACCGTGTTCAACGGCACGTTCGTTATCTCCTGGTCGCAGACAACAGTTGATACACTTCAGGCGGCGCCGACCGACTTTCTGAAGGTGGGCGCGGCATGGAGTTGGACAGGAGACGCAGTTCGGGTGGATGGACCCAACGACCTATTGCGTCTTGATGATGCAGAAAGTGAAGCAGACCGACGCAAACGCGCAGCGCGCATGGTGCGCCGTTTGGTTGGCGAAGCCATCGACCCCGCCAAAACAAGTGGCGAAATGTCGATTGACTTTCCGCTCACCGACAAGTGCTTCGTGCTCACCGATGGTGGTCAGACTTATACTGTCACGCTTATTGAATCCGGGTCACGCACGACGCCGCTTTTGATGTTCTTGAACGATCTGCCCCCCCGCAACTGCGATTTGTGGATTGTGCACACGTCCCTGTCCAACGCGGTTTCGCAAACCGTAGCCGAAAATGACGGCGCAGTGATCTGTTTCACCCCCGGCACGCGTATTCTGACCCCCGGCGGCGTGCAGAACATCGAGGACCTGCGCGAAGGCGATTACGTCCAGACCAAAGACAACGGATGTCAACCGATCCAATGGATGGGCGCGCGCCGGATGAGCGGGGCACGCTTGTTCGCCATGCCAAAACTTCGCCCGATCCGCATCCGTGCCGGGATTTTTGGGCTGGATGAACCTGACGAAGACCTGCTTGTGTCGCCCGAACACCGCATGCTGGTCAAAGGCAAGGTCGCGCAGGATTTGTTCAACGCCCCCGAGGTTCTGGTCGCAGCGCGTGACCTTGTCGACCATGACCGTGTTTCGGTCGACTTGTCGGTGCGCGAAGTGACGTATGTCCACATGCTTTTGCCGCAGCACGAAGTGGTCTTTGCCAACGGCGTCGAATCCGAAAGTTTCCATCCGGCAAGCGCCGCCCTGTCGACGCTTGATGCACATGACCGCGCACGGCTGATCGGCATGCTACCTGATGTTGAAACGACGCCTGAAAGCTATGGCACCTACGCCCGACGCAACCTGTCGGGGTCTGAGGCTGCAATCCTGCTGCACGAGGCCGCCTGACACGGCATGGAAAACACGTGTTCGACGTTCGACTAGTCGAACACTTCGTCGGGTTTGACACCCCAGAACTGGCCTTTGCGCGCCCAGCCGCGATACCCACCTGCAGACAATTCGCACCATACCGCATCACAACGGCGCAACTCCGCGACGACACCCAACTTGAGTTCGGCATTGACCTGTGTGGAAGGGTCCGGGCGGGCATAAAGCTTTAGGCTGTCAACTTCGACAATCGCCGTCCGCACGCCCGACAACAGCGCGTAATGCACCCAGCCGCCCGCGCCATCGCGGTCTTGCACACGGCGCCAGTGGCCATGCTCTGCTGTGATCTGCAATGGCATGTTGCGGCGTTTATACACCCAGTCGATGCGATGCGACAACGACGGTCCACGCCGCACGTTTCCTTCGCTTGCCTTCATCGACACAAAGCGCGGCAACGGCAGATTGGTTACAGGCCCTTTGTCAGCGGCAGAAACTGGTGCAATACCCAACAGGCTGGTCATCAGCACGATGCTCAGCAGACCTTTCGCCCCTGTCAGGAAGGACATCCCGTTCATGGAATACGCCTCAACTTGCTCGGTTTTTGTTTTTGCCAACAGGTTCTTGTGCCTGCTCAGCCTTTGCGACACTGTGCCAAAACCAGACACGGTGGGAAAGTAGGAGAGCCTTCGCATGTCATCAAAACGCCTAAGTGTTGTTGTCACGCGACGCTTGCCGGATGCTGTGGAAACGCGCATGAAAGAGCTGTTTGATGTCACTCTTCGTGACAGTGATACGCCGATGTCTCAGGCAGAGCTGGCAGCGGCTGTAAAACAAGCCGATGTGCTGGTGCCAACCGTCACCGACAAAATTGATGCAGGCCTCATTGGCCAAGCTGGAGACAAGCTGCGCCTGATCGCAAATTTCGGTGCAGGCGTTGACCATATCGACGTCGACACAGCACGCAGCAGGGGCATCCTTGTGTCCAACACGCCTGGTGTGGTGACCGAAGACACCGCCGATATGGTGCTGGCTCTGATGCTCGGTGTCACACGCCGCATTCAAGAAGGCCTAAGCGTGATGCAAAAGGGCGAATGGGAAGGCTGGGCACCAACGGCCTTTCTTGGGGGGCGTCTGGGCGGGCGACGCCTAGGCATCCTTGGAATGGGCCGTATTGGTCAGGCTGTCGCCCGCCGCGCCAGCGCCTTTGGCATGCAGATCCATTACCACAATCGCCGCCGCCTTCGGCCAGAGACCGAAGACGGTTTGGAAGCCACTTATTGGGAAAGCCTTGATCAGATGGTGGCGCGTATGGATGTGCTGTCGGTCAATTGCCCGCACACCCCGTCAACCTTCCACCTTTTGAATGCCCGGCGGCTCAAACTGCTCAAACCAAGTGCTGTGATCGTCAACACCTCACGCGGCGAGGTGGTCGACGAAAACGCGCTCACCCGTATGCTCAAAGCAGGCGAATTGGCCGGCGCGGGTCTTGACGTCTACGAACACGGCCATCGCGGCACGCCAGAACTGCGCGACATGCCCAATGTTGTTATGCTGCCCCATATGGGTTCGGCGACCGAAGAAGGCCGGCTTGAGATGGGCGAAAAGGTCATCATCAACGTCAAAACCTTTGCTGACGGCCATCGCCCACCTGATCAAGTTGTCCCAGCCATGCTCTGATCCCCGTCAATCGGGTTGATCTGCAGCCGCGCAAAGGGCATGAACAAATCATGAACACATACGAGTTTGAATTCTGCACGGCAGCCCTCAAAGCCTTGCCAAGTGGCGCGCTGTTCTGGCCAGCGCAGAGCTTGCTTGTGGTCTCTGATCTGCATCTCGGCAAATCCGCCCGGGTTGCGCGGTTCGGTGGCGCACAATTGCCCCCCTACGAAACTGCAGAAACCCTGTCACGCCTCGCCAATGACCTGGCGTACACAGACGCCAAGCGGGTGATTTGCCTAGGCGACAGTTTCGACACGCTGAACATTCAATACGTCCTACCCGAAGCGGACCTTCTAACGCTCACCACATTGCAAGCAGGCCGCGATTGGATCTGGATCGAAGGCAACCATGACCCGGGACCTGTGGCTCTGGGCGGCACCCATCGCGCTGAAATTGCACTTGAGCCGCTGCATTTCTTGCACATTGCGCGTGACATTCCGAACCGTGGCGAAGTGTCGGGGCACTACCACCCGAAAGCAACACTGTCTCTCAAAGGTCGCCAACTCACCAGGCCCTGTTTTCTTTTCGACGACACGCGCCTGATCATGCCTGCTTATGGTGCCTTTACCGGTGGCTTGCACTGCCATAACCCGGCCCTGACCCGACTTATGTCATCTGATGCTCATGCGATCCTCACAGGTCCAAAACCCTGCAAAATCCCGATGCACAGCCTTGTGCCCTTGTCTTGACGCACGCGGCGTGATTCCCTGCTGACATGACCATCCTCCCCCGAATTCAGGCCAGCTTTGACCGCCAATCGATGATGGCGACGCTGGGCGCGCGGTTGACCGAAGCCGCCGACGGCGCATGCACCATCACCGCGCCCATCCTGCCCGGCTCTATGCAGCAACAAGGCTTCGGCCATGCGGGTCTCACCTTTTCGATCGGTGACAGTGCCGCTGGATATGCGGCTCTTTCGCTGCTTCCAGACACGCAAGAGGTCGTCACAACAGAAATAAAGATCAACCTGCTCGCCCCTGCGATGGGAGACCTTCTGATCGCACGCGGACGGGTTATCAAGCCTGGCCGCCGTTTGATTGTCGTTACGTCAGACGTGTTCGCCCAAACCGGAACAGAGGAACGCCATATCGCCTGCCTGACGGGCAGCATGATGCCCGTGGACCTCTGAAAACGCAGCAGCAAGGACGCTTGGATAACCCGGATAGCGCCTGTTTCTTTGGGCTACAAATACCTCGGGTGAATGCCGCCCAAGGCGGAAGAGGGCAGAGCCTTGACCCAATCAGGCCGTCAAACCCTCGGGTTCAGCCAACCCATTCGCCCGGCAACATGCCGTAACAGTATTGGCCAACAAGCACGCAATGGTCATAGGGCCAACGCCACCCGGCACAGGTGTGATCGCACCCGCAACAGCCGCGCAGCTGTCATAGTCGCAATCGCCAACAAGTCGGGTCTTGCCTTCGCCCTTTTCGGGCGCATCAATCCGGTTGATACCCACATCAATCACCGTCGCGCCGGGTTTGATCCAATCGCCGGGCACCATCTCGGGTCGGCCTACAGCTGCTACCACGATGTCGGCGCGGCGCACCACCTCGGGCAAATCTTTCGTCCGCGAATGCGCGATTGTCACTGTGCAGCTGTCACCCAGCAAAAGCTGCGCCATCGGTTTACCAACGATGTTTGATCGACCGATGACAACCGCATCCATGCCCGACAGTGACCCATGATGATCCCGCAGCATCATCAGGCAGCCCAAGGGGGTACACGGCACCATCGATTTCTGCCCTGTCCCCAAAAGCCCCACATTCGAGATATGAAACCCGTCCACGTCTTTGGCCGGAGATATGGAATTGATCACCAGATCCTCGTCCAGATGTCCGGGCAAAGGCAGTTGCACAAGTATCCCATGCACCGCCGGATCGTTGTTCAACTGGTCAATCAGCGCCAGCAAATCCGCTTCAGACGTCCCCGCATCCAGCTTGTGCTCGATCGAGTTCATCCCGACCTCAACCGTCTGCTTGCCCTTCGAGCGCACATAGACCTGAGACGCCGGGTCTTCGCCGACAAGCACAACAGCAAGGCCGGGGGTGATCCCGTGCTCTTCTTTCAATCGCGCCACGTGGCCCGCAACTTTTTCCCGAACCGTGGCGGCAAAAGCCTTCCCGTCAATCACCTGTGCTGTCATCGTCTTCCTCTTGCCAAAAATACCTCGGGGGAGGCCGCCGCCAGGCGGACGGGGGCAGCGCCCCCAATCCGCGCGTCAGCGCTCATAAAGCATGCGCGCCAGCGCATACCGTGTCAGAACAGACCTTCGATCTGACCGTCTTCATTCAACCGGATGTTCTCCGCCGACGGCACACGCGGCAAGCCCGGCATGGTCATGATCTCACCGCAGACGACCACGATGAACCCGGCACCCGCCGACAGACGCACTTCGCGCACCGGAACCGAATGCCCTGTCGGCGCGCCGCGCAGGTTCGGATCGGTCGAGAACGAATACTGCGGCTTCGCCATGCAAACCGGCAGATCACCATAGCCCTGCTCTTCCCACAGCTTCAGCTGATCGCGGATCTTCTTGTCCATCAGAGCTTCATCCGCGCGGTAGATGCGCTTGGCAATGGTCTGGACTTTCTCGGCCAGCGGCATGTCATCCGCATAAATCGGCGCAAAATTCGCCTGCCCCGCATCTGCCACTTCGGCCACTTTGCGCGCCAGATCGGCAGAGCCTTCCGACCCGAGTTCCCAGTGACGGCTCAAAACCGCTTCGGCCCCATGCTCCGAAACGTAAGACTTGATCGCTTCAATTTCCGCATCCGTGTCAGTAACGAAGTGGTTGATCGCCACCACCACCGGCACGCCAAAGGACTTCAGGTTCTCGATGTGACGGCCCAGGTTCGGGCACCCCGCCTTCACTGCGTCCACGTTCTCTGCACCGAGATCGGCTTTGGCCACACCGCCGTTCATCTTCATCGCGCGTACAGTGGCGACACAGACCACAACGCTTGGGGCAAGCCCCGCCTTGCGGCACTTGATGTTCATGAACTTCTCGGCACCAAGGTCCGCGCCAAAGCCGGCTTCGGTCACCACGTAATCCGCCAGTTTCAGCGCGGTGGTCGTCGCAATCACCGAGTTACAACCATGCGCGATGTTCGCGAACGGGCCACCGTGCACGAAGGCCGGGTTGTTTTCCAGCGTCTGCACCAGGTTCGGCTGCATCGCATCCTTAAGTAGAACGGTCATCGCGCCTTCGGCTTTGATATCGCGGCAGAAGACAGGGCTGCGGTCGCGACGGTAAGCAACAATCATGTCGCCCAGACGTTTCTCCAGGTCTTTGAGGTCTTTCGCCAGACACAAGATCGCCATCACTTCCGAGGCCACAGTGATGTCAAAGCCCGCCTCACGCGGGAAACCATTTGCAACGCCACCCAAAGACGCCGTGATCTGACGTAGCGCACGGTCATTCATGTCGACAACTCGTTTCCACTGCACCCGGCGGATGTCGATCTCGTGTTCGTTGCCCCAGTAGATGTGGTTGTCGAGCATCGCCGACAGCAGTGAGTGCGCAGAGGTGATCGCGTGAAAGTCGCCGGTGAAGTGGAGGTTCATTTCCTCCATCGGCACAACCTGCGCATAGCCGCCGCCCGCAGCGCCGCCCTTCATGCCAAAGTTCGGGCCAAGCGAGGCTTCGCGAATGCAGATCATCGCGTTTTTACCAATGTGGTTCAGGCCGTCCCCCAGACCGACGGTCGTGGTGGTCTTGCCCTCACCCGCCGGCGTCGGGTTGATTGCAGTGACAAGGATCAGCTTGCCATCCGCACGATCCTGAACCGAGTTGATGAATGACTGGCTGACCTTGGCCTTGTCATGGCCATAGGGCAGCAGGTCACCCGACCCGATCCCGATCTTTTCGCCAATCTCCTGAATGGGGCGCTTCTGCGCCTCGCGGGCGATCTCGATATCTGATTTGTATGACATGGCAGTGCTCCCCTGTTCGGCATGCTATTTGCCCCACGCATACAATTGCACACCAGTACGTTGGCGATGTGAAACCGACACTTCCGCACAAAACTGCGGCGGGATCTGACCCGACGCGTCGCCAATCGGAAACGTCGTGATGTTTCGGCTCAACCGCGTGCGGTGTTAAGATGCGCCCAGGTCGGTTGATCTGGAACGTGCAGGCGCAACGCATCGCCGGCCTTCAAAACGCCCGGCCGTTCGACCCAGGTCGTCACACCGCGCCGATGTTTGGCGGCCGCCTTAAAGGCCTTGCCCTTGCCAGGATGAACCTGCTCTATCTCGCGCGCCGGAAGGTGGCACGGTCGGTTTTCCATATCGATGACAAGCGTTGTACCGTTGGTCGCTTGCAACCGCGACGACGGAGGGACATGCGTAAATTCCGGGATGCCTTCAAGAACCAAGGTCGCCCCAAGCCAGACCGGATCAATCGCATCCAGCCCCATCTCTGTTGCAATCGCATCCAGTTCTTCCTGAGACACCACCGCAAGTTGCCGCGCATTGGCGATTTCGGTGCCACGCGGGTGCTGCGACGTCACCCGACTACAGGACGAACGTGTAAGGCCAGCGTGATGATCGCCAATCGGTCCTTCAAAACCTAGCGTCAATTGTACCACTCTGTCGGACGCAATACCCGCAGGGTCGGGTGGCACCAACCCGATCCATTTAACCGTCGCGTGATAGTCAGTTGGCTTCAAAGCTGGCATGGCACTCTCCTTGAAGTTGCATAATGAACCTCTCCAAAGAGTGCAACAGACGTCGGCGAATGTTCATGTTGTGCCAAAGAAAAACCCGGCCGTTTCGGTCCGGGTTTTCTAAGCTGTGTACGATTAACCTGTCGGCTCTGGCTCTAGACCACCGTCGTCTGGCCGCGGTTTGGCCTTCGGTTTGGTCTTTGGAATGGCCGTGATGCTCGGCTTTTCAGGTGCATCACCCGATGCATCATCGTCCCCCGAAAATGGCGGTTCACCTTTCATGACGCGCTTAATCTCGTCACCAGTGAGCGTTTCATACTCCAAGAGACCCTGCGCCAAGCGCTCCCATTCCTCTTCCTTTTCGGTGAGGATTTTGTAGGCGAGATCGTATGCATCCTGAATAAAGCGCTTCACCTCTTCTTCGATCAGCGCCTTTGTCTCGGCTGACACCGAAAAACCAGCTGTGTTTCCGCTATAACCTTCAGCGGCTTCTCGGTAGTCGATGTTCCCGACTTTGTCGGACATACCCCACTGAAGGACCATCGCCCGCGCCAAGGCAGACGCTTGCTGAATGTCGCCAGCAGGTCCGTTCGAGACGTTTCCTTCACCATACTTGATGATTTCCGCCGCTTTGCCGGCCATGGTCATCGCGAGTTTTTCTTCACACTCCGACTTGTGCCAGTTCAGACGGTCGATTTCCGGCAACGAGACCACCATGCCCAACGCACCACCACGCGGGATGATCGTTGCTTTGTAGACAGGATCGCATTGCGGCAGCGCCAAACCGACCACTGCGTGGCCAGCCTCGTGGTACGCTGTCTTTTCTTTTTGTTCCGGCGTCAGCACCATGGAGCGCCGTTCAGCCCCCATCATCACCTTGTCTTTTGCGTTTTCAAAGTCTTCCATCGTGACAAAGCGACGGCCGACGCGAGCAGCCATTAGAGCGGCCTCGTTGACAAGGTTTGCAAGGTCAGCACCAGAGAACCCGGGCGTACCGCGCGCGATGATGCGCAGATCAACGTCCGGCCCAAGCGGTGTCTTGCGGGCGTGCACGCCAAGAATCTTCTCGCGGCCTTTGATATCTGGGTTCGGCACGGTGACCTGACGATCAAAACGACCGGGACGCAGAAGCGCAGGGTCAAGAACGTCACGGCGGTTGGTCGCCGCCACGATGATCACACCCTCATTGGCCTCAAATCCATCCATCTCGACCAGCAACTGGTTGAGTGTCTGTTCGCGTTCATCGTTACCACCGCCATAGCCTGCGCCACGCGCACGGCCAACGGCATCGATTTCGTCAATGAACACGATACAAGGTGCATTCTTTTTTGCCTGTTCGAACATGTCGCGGACCCGGGAAGCACCCACACCAACGAACATTTCGACAAAATCCGAGCCTGAGATGGTGAAGAACGGCACGCCCGCCTCACCGGCAATGGCGCGGGCGAGCAGCGTTTTACCGGTTCCCGGAGGGCCTACGAGCAGCGCACCTTTCGGTATTTTACCACCCAAACGTGAAAACCGCTGCGGATTGCGCAGGAACTCGACAATCTCTTCCAGTTCTTCCTTGGCTTCGTCGATGCCAGCCACGTCGTCAAACGTCACGCGGCCATGTTTTTCGGTCAGCAGTTTCGCTTTGGACTTGCCAAAACCCATTGCTCCGCCGCGTCCACCGCCTTGCATGCGGTTCATGAAGTAGATCCACACGCCGATCAGTAGCAGGAACGGAAGAAGGCTTAGCAGAAAGGACTGGAAACCGGATTGCTGCTGCTGTTCCGCGCGGATCGGAACGTCATTTGCGATCAAAAGGTCCGTGACCGCAGCATCATCAGGTCGGATTGTCACATAGTCCTGCCCGTCAGTGCTGCGGAAGCGAAGCTGCTCGCCATCCAGCGTGACCGCGCTCACCGTGTCATTTTCCACCGCTGATACGAAATCCGAATAGCTGATTTCACGGCTTTGAAGTGTATTGCCGCCGCCTGAAAAGATGTTGAATAGCGCGAGGATCAACAGGAACAGGACGACCCAAAAGGCGATATTGCGTGCGTTACCCAAGGAAGTGTCTCCTAAATCGACGCGTCAGAGGAGGCCGCGCGTCTGTCGCTGTATAACATAGACATGCGCCGCCCGGGTTCAATGAGAATTACAAAAAGCCTTAAAACCGGTATCGCATCGCCCAAGAACATACCGGCGCAGGCTGTCACACGGCCCATATTCTAGTGCTGGACAAGCGATCAAGTGCTCTCCCTCCCAAAGTGCTGCACTTGAAAGAGCAGCGCGATATGGCAGGCGTTTTCCGTCACCCTGCTGAACCTGTTGCCATCCCAGATCTCCAAGCGCTTTTAGTTTGAAACCAGTTTCCTCCTCCCGCGTGCCAGCCCATTGATTGTCCCATAGCTCAGCGCGCCCTGACGACAGATGCTTCACAGCCGAATACTCCCGAACAACGCGCACCTCCGTCGCATCCACCAGCACTTCGGCCCCATGCAGCGTGCCACCGCCGCCGGACAAAATGCGCTGCAGCAACGCTTCGCTCGCCGACGCACGTGGTCGATATCGCGAAGAGGCGACATAACACAGCGCCTGCGTCAGCAAACGAAGCTGCGTTTCTGTGTCCAGCGTCGCGAAGCCATCCCTATCGATCAACACCTGGCCCAAAGGTGCGTCACGACAGACCAGTGTCACGGCATCCGCAAGCCTGGCTTTCAAACCGACTTGCGCGCGCGCCATACGCTGCGCGGTTGCGGCCAAACCCTGCGGCGTGACCCCTTCTTCGCCCAAAAGATTTAACAATTGGCGAATGCGCACACGATCATAATGTCGGTCATCATTTGTCGGGTCCTCAACCCATCGCCCTTTGAGAGCTGTCGCGTAGTGCCGCAAATCGCTACGCGAGAACTCCAAACACGGGCGTAGCAACGAAAATCCCGGCGATGTTTCCACCTGCGGTGGCAACGTTCCGTCGTAATCAGAAGCTTCCAAACTGGGCGCTCCCAGCGGGTGAAGCGCAACGTGCCGTGACGGCCGCATTCCGGCCAACCCGTCTACACCAGACCCACGCGCCAAGCGCATCAGAACCGTTTCGGCCTGGTCATCTTCCGTATGCGCAAAGAGAACGTGCTTCAGATCACCGCGCCACTGATCAATCAGTGACAAACGGGCTCGTCGCGCGGCATCCTGCACGTTGCCTTGCCGACCCCAATGCCACCGCAAAGCGGCGTGCGGCCAACCCAAAGCCGTGCATTCTTCGGCCACCATTGCCGCCTCGGATGCGCTTTCCGGGCGCAACCCATGGTCAATAGTAACCACCCAAAGGCGCACACCATAGTCGCGCGTCCAGTTATGCGCGAGGTAGAGCATTGCCATGCTATCACCGCCGCCAGAGACGGCCAGACCAATGTCAGACGGAAAGTCGGGGCCCAGCAATTGGCCCATGGCCTCTGCAAACCGCTGCGCGAGCGGCTGATCGGTCACGGGCAGTTGAACCGGGCCTTGGCGGCTTCGGCCGACGCAATTTCAGCCGCACCCGGATAGCGCCCAGCAACCTCAGACAGTGTCACGCAGGCCTCAGCGATATTGCCCAGGTCCCCCAAGGCCGCGCCCAGACGCCACAACGCTTCCGGTCCAGCCGCGTCATCCGGATACCCGGCATATGCATCAAGATAGCGCCGTGCGGCATCGCGTAGGTTTCCAGTTCCTTCCAAAGCCCGGCCCTCGGCCACAAGTGCCTGTGCTTCTAACGGTCCGCCCGGATAGGTCTGGCGAAAGGCCGCAAACTGCTCTGCGGCGGATTGAAAGTCACCTTGGGCGAGCGCCTCCCCGGCTCGCCGAAAGTCTGTTTCTTCGCCAACGGCCAACTCTGTCCCGCTCGTCTGGGGCACAGGCTGCGGCGCTGGTGCCGCTGTTTCGGTTTCACCACCTAGGGTCGGAGAGCGACCCAAAGACCCGATATCGCATCCGTCTTCCAATTCGCACAAGCGGAATTCCAGGTCACCAATGCGGCGCGCGCCGTCTTCGGCCACACGCCCAACACGGAACTCAAGCTCTTCGGTTTTGGCCGTCAGGCGCTGCAACTCGGATTCAATCGCATTGATCCGGTCCAAAGCGCCTGCGGGCAGGACAACAGACGTGCCACCCGTCGTGCTTAACTCACGCTTCAACTTCTGGATTTCGACAAACAGCACCGACATGTCCTGCCGGATATCCGCAAGCGTCTCTGCCGCCTGCCCTCCAACAGGGGCAAGCACGACCCCCATACTCAATACCAAAGCCCTCAGGCGCATTCAGGTCTCCGTCAGCTGGTCAGTCCGGCGGAAATGATCGTCACCGCGCGCCGGTTCTTGGCATAACACGCTTCTTCTGAGCAAATTTCAATCGGGCGTTCCTTGCCAAAGCTGACAAATCGCAAACGGCTGGACGGAATGCCTTGCGCGACAAGGTATTCCATCACGGCATTTGCACGCCGCGCGCCCAAGGCAAGGTTGTAGGCCCGGGTGCCCTGTTCATCTGCATGGCCCTCGATCACCGCGTTATAGTCCGTGTTGGTCTGCAACCACTGGACCTGTCCATCCAACGTGGCGCGGGCCTGTGGGCTCAGCGTCGATTGGTCCACTGCAAAAAGCACCCGGTCGCCCACCGTCTGCTGGAAATACGCAGGAGAGCTTGGGTCGCTGGCACTGCCGGGAACAATGCCTGCCGCACTGCCGGAGGCGGCGTTCAGATCAACCGCGCCGTTGTCGAAGCGGTTTGCATTTGTACAAGCTGACAGCGCTACGGCAGCCATCAGAAGAGTAAGTTTCGCGGTATGTCGCATGAGATGTCCTGCTCTTTTATTGTTGGCGGAATGTTAACACAGCAACTCCACCGCGCCTAGCGGCCGCACCTGACCAAGAATTGACCTTTGGTGAAGCGGCAAGATCATTGCAGCGGGCCCCAACTTGGATCCGAAGCCCCTTCCGGCGTGCGCACGCGTTTGAGATTTCGGCCCGAGATGTCGACAGTGTAAAGCGACGATGCCCCCTGTGCCCCCTGCGTTTCCCGCGCGAACATGATCACACGCCCATTTGGCGCCCAGGTAGGGCCTTCGTCCAAGAACGACGCGGTCAGCAACCGTTCTTCCGACCCATCGGTGCGCATGACACCAATGTGGAAGCGCCCAGCATTCTGTTTGGTAAAAGCAATCATGTCGCCGCGCGGCGACCATACGGGTGCAGAATAACGGCCCTGACCAAAGCTGATGCGCCGCGCCTCACCCCCGTTTGCAGGCATGACATAAAGCTGTTGCGTGCCAGACCGATCACTTTCAAAGACAATCTGGCTGCCATCAGGCGAATAGCTAGGCGCGGTTTCAATCGAAGGCGCGCTTGTCAATTGCCGCGTGCCGCCACTGGCAATGTCCATCGCCCAGATATCGGTGTTGGACCCTTGAGTGAGCGAATACACGACTGTCTGACCATTTGGCGCAAACCGGGGCGCAAAGCTCATGACACCGTCCTGCCCTTGCAGAATACGGCTTTGCACCGTGCCGACCTCCAGCACATGCACGCGCGGCATGCCTGTTTCGTAGCTGGTATATAGCACGCGCTGCCCGTCTTCCGAAAAACGCGGCGCGAGCACGAGCGCTGCACTTCCAGTCAGGAACTGCACATTGGCGCCGTCATAGTCCATGACCGCAAGCCGTTTGGCCCGCTGGTCTTTAGGCCCACTTTCGGAGACAAACACAACGCGGCTGTCAAAATACCCGCTTTCTCCCGTGATCCGGCTATAGACCTGATCTGCGACTTTGTGGGCCATCCGCCGCCAGCCGTCTTGCGTGCCTGCAAACTGCATGCCTTGGCCCAACTCGGTGCCCGCGAATACGTCCCACACACGAAACTTGACGACGATGCGACCGCCCTCTTCGCTCACGGCTCCGGTCACCAAAGCCTGCGCGTTGATGGCCTTCCAGTCAGCGAACTGCACGGGGCTGCCAAAACTCGTAATCTGGCTGATATGCGCCTCGCGCGGTACCTCGCGGAACAACCCTGTCCCGGTCAGGTCATCGGCGACTACGCGGGCAAGCTGCTGCGCCATTTGTTGCGCGCCAGCGCTTTCGGCCACAAAATCAGGCACCGCATAAGGCAGCGGTTCCACCACACCTTCGGTGATCTCGATCCGCAAAGGCCCACTTTGCGCAAACGCCGATACCGGGGCCACCAACGCCAGAACCAAAACACTGAATAGAGTCGCGACGAGTTGTTTCATCGGATCCTCATACTTTCCGGATTGAACGTCATTTCAACGCTCTTCCATTGATCAAACTTTTCAACAGGCAGGGCATACCCGTCCCCCTGACAACGCAGAATGGCACGCCTGGCGGCCTGGAACGCCGTTTCCACCGCTGACCCGCTTCCGCCTTCAGCGGCAAGCATATTGATTGCCCCTGAAACACGCCCGGATCGGTCAAGATCGAACCCCACGGTCACAGTCACGTTCGCGGCCTGAGAGCCGACATCGACAACCCAGCAATCCTGCACCGCTATGCGGAAGCCATCCCGTTCCCCTTGGGTGAGCGGCGGCCCGTCAGCGGTGCCAGAGGCAGCACCAGAAAGCGCTTCTTCCAAAGCACCTGCAATCGCGGCTGCTGTATCACTTGCTGCACTATCTGGTTGCGGGTCTGGCTCTGCCACTGCCGTAGTTTCGGGCTCAGCCTCCGCTTCCGGTGCAGCTGTTGCCGTTTGCGCGGGCGGCGGTCGGTTAGGTCTCACCTGAGGCCGCATGGACGCTGTCGGCGCGCGGGCCGGCTCTTCTGCCTCGGTTACAATCTCGGTTGCCGCGGCTTCCGGTGCGGTCGCCTGCTGTTCTTCCGCCTCGCTTGGCTCTGCTGTCTCGGATTGCTCAACCGTTTCCTGCACCTCGGGCGCAACCTCGGCCTCTGGCTCAGGTTCCGGAACAGGCTCTGGCGCCACGCGTTGTTCGGGGCGCGGCACGGGGCGTGCAACGACTTCGGGCGCCTCCACCTCCGGCACGGGTTCGGGCGCGGGCGGTTCCGCCACCTCTTCGGCCACGTTCGGTTCAGGCGTTGGCACAACGGGCTGCGGCTCTGGATCAGGTTCCGCGATCTCGGGCTCAACCGGTTCGGGCGGCTGCACAGGCGTCGCCTCTTCCACCTCTGGCTCAGGCAACGCGGCAGGCACCTCTTCCGTCGGCGGGGCAAGCTGGGGCTGCATCATCGCAGCAAACTGCGCTTCTGAGATCACCGACACATCAGCCACCTGAACCTCGGGCGGGTCGCCGCGAAACATGCCACCGAACAGCGCCCAAAGGATCAGAAACCCATGCGCGCCACCCGAGATATAATGGCCCGTATGCACCGCAGCCCTCAGCCATCCGACCCGTCAAGCGCCGGACCACCCACATCCGTCACAAGACCGATTGAACTGAAACCACCAGCATTCAAAGCACCCATCACCTGCGCGACCACATCATAAGTTACGGCCCCATCCGCACGCAAAAACACGCGATCATCCGCACGCTCCGCAGCAATGGCTTGCAACCTTGGGATCAGATCATCGCGGCTGACCTCCGTGTTCTGGATCGACACCGCGCCATCTGACGAAATCGTCACCGTCAGCGGCTCTTCCGTTTCAGACGGCAGGGCCGATGCAGCCGTCTTCGGCAACTCAACCGGTACGCCAACGGTGAGCAACGGCGCTGCCACCATAAAGATGATCAAGAGCACCATCATCACGTCAACAAACGGCGTGACATTGATCTCGGACATCGGCTGCGCCCGACGTTTGCGCCGCCTGCGCCCGCCGCCAGTGCCACTTGATTGTGAAACGCCCGCTCCCATAGATCAGCTGTCCAACTGACGGCTGAGGATGGTGGAAAACTCGTCGGCAAAAGACTCGTAGCCTGCCACGATGCGGTCACTGTCGGCTTGCAGCTTGTTAAAAGCCACAACCGCCGGGATCGCCGCCAAAAGGCCAAGACCCGTTGCCAAAAGCGCCTCGGCAATACCCGGCGCCACAACCACAAGCGACGTGTTCCCCTGCTGCGCAATCTCGATAAAGGCGTGCATGATGCCCCAAACGGTACCGAAAAGCCCGACAAACGGCGCAACAGAACCAACGGTTGCCAGAACTGCAAGGTTCTTCTGCAAATCCTCGGCCTCTTTCTGGATGGCCACATCCATCGACCGATCAATCCGTGCATGCGCACCGGCAATAAGGCCACCATCGTCACGATGCGACCGCCGCCATTCGGTCATACCTGCGGCGAACACCTTTTTTGCACGGCCGTCGGGGTCTGGCCCAATTTGGTCAAACAGCTCGTCCAAAGGCTCACCGGACCAGAACGACTGGTCAAACTCCGCCGCCTCTGACCGTGCTTTGCGATAGGACAGTATCTTTTCAATGATAATCGCCCATGCCCAGCACGATGCGATGATCAACAGGATCATCACGATCTTCACCGTCATCGTGGCGCGCGCGAACAGCCCCCACATAGAGAAATCAATCTCCTGCGCCAGCGCGAGTGTCTCTGCTTCCATCTGCCTGCTCTTTAGCCGGTTGGCCCATAGTCTTGGGCTCTGATTACCGAAAACAGTATCGCAAAGTGAGGGGAAACACCAACACATTGGCGTCAGAATGGGCGTATGATGGCACGAAACGAGCCGCAGACTTGCACTAAACCCGTGATTTAGTGGATCTGACGGCGGATATTTGCCGGAAGCCGCGCAGGGGCGCCACCGATCCCGACACAGACAACAGTGACCTCCGCCTGAAACAAGAACGCGTCGCCCCGCACCACGTCTTGAGTCATGATCAACCGCACGCCTGTCACCGCCTTCACAGCGGTTTTCACCATCAATTCATCGTCAAATTTGGCTGGCAGCAGATAATCGGCCTCGACCCGCCGCACGACAAAGACAACACCGTCTTCCCCACGCATGGCGTTCTGATCAATACCAAGCGACCGGACCCAATCCGATCGCGCGCGCTCAATGAAGCGCAGGTAATTGGCGTAATAAACAATGCCACCCATATCCGTGTCTTCGTAATACACCCGCACCGGAAATTCGTGGATCATAAATCAATTCCCCTGCGCCACCTGCATCCGTGCCGCCAACCGCAAAGCGTGGCTCTCATCTCTGGCTATTGCAGGCATAACCGGATCATACCCTGCCCGGATCAAAGCGCCAATTTCGGGCCGCAGCACAACACGCCCATCCTCTAGCTGCCCCAAGGGCGACGTATCGGTAAACGCCACATCCGACCAGATCACCATGCATTGCACCACCTGGCTTAATGCCAAGGTCTCTGCCGGGACCGCAGACAATACGTTATCCATGCGCAGGAACACGAAACACGCCTTGATCGCGCCTTCTTCATCAAACCGAAACACCCGGTATTGATTGGCATCTGCCTCTGACAGGCGCGCCACCAAGGGTGCAAGCCCGTCAATCAAACGGTCCAAATCCGGCACCGCCAACAGCTCGTCCCATTCGCGAAAGAAGAATACCATGACGTTGGTGCCCAGTTCCGGATCCGTCTCGGCCATGTGGTGCCCAGCCATATGGCACACAGCCTCGAACGCACCCTTCACGACCGAAAGTGTCTCTTCCTCAACTCCAAACACAATCGGTGCAATGGGTCGCCCCCAACGCGCAAAAAGATATGTGCCGTCTGAGCGCGTAAAATGCCGCGTAACCTCGGTTGCCTCCATCATGCCAGCGTCTTCTCTTTCAAAATATGCAAAATCCTACCCGAACAAGTCAGATTGCCCGGGTGGTTTGGGGGCTGCCAGCCCCAAATGGGTCCAGCCTTTCTGCGCCAACATACGCCCCCGCGGCGTGCGCTGGATGAGGCCCTGCTGCAAAAGATACGGCTCAATCACCTCTTCCAACGCATCGCGGCTTTCGGACAAAGCGGCAGACAACGTCTCAATTCCGACCGGCCCGCCTGCATAGTTCTCAGCAATGAGGCCCAGATACCGCCGGTCAGCGCCGTCAAGGCCCAGACCATCGACGCCCAAACGCGTCAAAGCACCATCGGCCAGCTCTTTTGTGACAATCCCGTCGCCTTCGACCACGGCGAAATCCAGGACCCGGCGCAGCAGCCGCCCGGCAATCCGGGGCGTCCCCCGCGCCCGCCGCGCAATCTCGCGCGCGCCCTCAGGTGCCGCGTCCACGCCCAGCTTCACAGCATTGCGCGCGACAATCGTGTTCAGTTCGTCCTCGGTGTAAAAGTTGAGCCGCGTCGGAATACCAAACCGGTCGCGCAACGGCGTGGTCAACAACCCAAGCCGCGTGGTCGCCCCCACAAGCGTGAATGGCTGCAACTCAATCCGAACGGTCCGGGCTGCAGGGCCTTCACCGATAACCAGATCAAGCTCGTAATCCTCCATCGCAGGATACAGCACTTCTTCCACCGCCGGGTTCAACCGATGAATTTCATCGATGAACAGAACATCCCGCGCTTCAAGATTGGTGAGGATCGCCGCAAGATCACCGGCCTTGGCCAAAACCGGACCAGAGGTCATGCGAAACCCGACACCCAACTCCCGTGCCATGATCTGGGCAAGCGTGGTTTTCCCCAAACCCGGCGGCCCGTGGAACAGCGTATGATCCATCGATTCACCGCGTTGCCGGGCCGACTGAATGAACACCCGCAGATTGGCACGCGCTTCAGCTTGCCCGACAAAATCGTCCAGCATCTGAGGCCGCAACGCGCGGTCCCGGTCCTCGGGCAAGGGGTCTGGTCGCAAGGTTGGATCAGAACTCATACCCGCTCCTCAAGCCCGCCCGGGCTTTCTTCGCAAAGAAGGCCGCAAGGGCCGATGCGCGCCGCTTGCCTCACTTCGGCGCCAACAGCTTTAATGCCGCACGGATCAGATCAGACGTCGCGGCGTCCGGCGCGTCGCCAGCTGCCTGCGCCACAGCTCCCGCCGCCTCACCCGGCGCGTAACCCAGGTTACCCAAAGCCGAAAGCGCCTCTGCCTTTGCGGAGGCTGTCGGAGCTGGAATCGCTTTGGTGGGTGCAACAGTGACCGGCTCAATCACGGAATCCGCGTCCGTTGGCGTTGCAGCCATCGATGCTGCGCCTCCCATAGCCATAACAGTTGGCGCTTTGTCCTTAAGCTCGTTCACCACACGTTGCGCGGTTTTCGGGCCAATGCCTTTGGCAGCCTTCACCGAATTCCAGTCGCCCAAAGCGATCGCGCGGCTCACACCGTCCGGACCCAAGGTGCCCAGAATGGCCAGAGACGCTTTGGCCCCAACACCCTGCACCGACATCAGCAAGCGGTGCCATTCCTTCTCGACCAATGTTGGGAAGCCGAACAATTGCAACAAGTCCTCGCGCACCAAAAGATCGGTGAACAAAGCCACCGCCTCTCCCGGTCCAGGCACAGACGCCAAAACCCGGTCAGAGCAGTAAACAACATAGCCCACGCCACGGACGTCGATCAGCACGTGATCGTCACCCTTGTATTCCACGCGTCCGGCGATGCGCCCGATCATGCGCGCAACCTCATACCAGGGCCAGTCATATGGTGGGCATGGCAAATCGCAATCGCCAGCGCATCAGCGGCGTCAGTTCCGTTGATCACCGCGCCGGGCAACTGCATCTTGACCATGTGCTCCACCTGTTTCTTGTCAGCATGCCCAACACCCACAACAGTCTTTTTGACCGAGTTCGGGGAGTATTCACCGATCTGCAAACCAAACTGCGCAGGAACTAGCAAGGCCACGCCCCGCGCCTGACCCAACTTGAGCGTCCCAACCGCGTCTTTGTTGACGAAAGTTTTTTCGATCGCGACAGTTTCCGGCTGAAACCGTTCAAGGACCTCTGACAGCCCGCGATGCAGCGCGAGAAGGCGCGTTGCCAACTCTCCTGAACCGGACAAGCACACGCCATTTGCGACATGCCGCAAACGGCTGCCCTCCGCCTCGATCACACCCCAGCCAAGGAACCTCAGACCGGGATCAATGCCCAAAACACGCATGCTGCTCATGCCTTTGTTGCTTTTTCAACACGGGTAGCACGAAACGCGAACAAACGCCAAGTGATCAATGCAACTCTGCCAGAGATCGCAACGCGTCGAAAACGAACGTTGAAAACGTCGCTTTTGCATCAAAACGCACAAAAACGACATGCCCTATGTCGCAATTTTTAACCGTTTAACAGTCGCTTAACCAAGAAATTGAGCCATGCAAAAAGCGCATAAATCATATGCAAAAATCGCCCTTGTTGCGCAGATATCGGGCAACTAGATGCACGATCAGAAGACAACGAAACATACTAACCAAAGGAAAAGGCCATGGCCGCATTCGACACATCTCGCCCTACTTACGCTGTTGGCCAAAAGGGCCTCGGCTCCATCTTCGCATCCGTTTTCGCAGCTTTTGCTGCATGGAACGACGCACGTCTGACACGTAACGCCCTCAACGAACTGAGCGATCACGAGCTGGACGACATCGGTCTGACACGTGGAGATGTAGAGCGCCTGTAAGTCGCTTAACAGACCTCAAAGAAAAAGCCGCGTCAGACATCTGACGCGGCTTTTTTCGTAGATGGCCCCGGCGGGCCACCAGATTATCCGATGATAGATCCCAGTAGCTGTGCCAGAGGCCAGGTGATCGGGTCCATTTGCATGAAAAACCCACCAAGTTGTTGACCAAAGCTGCCCTGCTGTAGGATTGCAACCTGCGCGGCATATGCCTCTTCCCCAAGCACCGTAACCATGCAGGCTTTTAAGAAGAACAGAATGCCCAACGGCAGGATGAGCACCTTGAGTGAAATCGCGTCGCGATAGTGCCCGATTGGATAGTGGTCGATGACGCCGTTTTTGCCGAGGCGGGTCACATACCCACGGGACAACTGGCGGTGACGCTTGAGCACTTTGCGGTAGCGCTCATCAAACATTTCCTGCTTGTTACTCATACTCAGCAACCTTCGTTCCGGCCCCCACCGGATGTGACAGAGATAGGGGCAGAATGTGGCAGGAATTGGGCAAACGTGGCGGATTTTCTGCAAATGCGGCGAAATACGGAAAAACTGGTTAATTGCGGCAATTATGGGGCAGACGCCTGAAGGGTCAGTGTGGTCCAGTCACCAATCTCCTCTCGGTGCCAAAGATTGATCCCGTTTTGAACATAAACCGCCATCACCTCATCAGCTTGTTCGTTTAAAATACCGGACACAATGGCGAATCCATTGGGGGCCATGTGTTTGGCCATATCCGGTGCAAGGTCGATCAATGGTTGTTTGAGGATATTCGCGAAGACCAGATCAAATGGGGCAGAATCATGCAACTCTTCATGTTCAAAGCCCGTCGCCTCTAAACAGCGTACCCGTCCATCCAGCCCATTTGCCGACACATTTGCCTCTGCAACATCAACAGCGACCCGATCAATATCACTGGCCAGCACCGTCTCACGCCAGACCCGCGCAGCCGCCATAGCCAGCACCGCGGTGCCACAGCCAATATCGACAACGTTCTGACAGGTGACTTTTGCCTCGATGAGTCGGTCCAGCGCTTTCAGACACCCCTGCGTCGTCCCATGATGACCGGTCCCAAACGCCATGGCCGCTTCGATCAGCAGCGGTTCCGCACCGTCAGGCACAGTGTCGGCGTCGTGACTGCCATACACGTAAAACCGACCCGCATGGACCGGCACCAACTCGCGCCGCACCTTTGCGACCCAATCCGTATCAGGCAGTTCCGACACCACAAAGGGCTTGGCCCCATGTGCAGCGGCCAGCAAGGCCAGCGCCACATCGTCTGGCATGTCGAGGAAATACCCGGCCACCTCCCACATGCCAGAACCGTCTTCGATCTCAAACACGCCAACGCCGTAAGGCTCGGTCTGGAGATTTTCCAGCGCTTCTCCCAATGCCTCGGCAGCATCTTTGTTGGCAAGCGTGGTGAAGGCGGTAAAGGTTGGCATGGCGCAGCTTTCAGGCTTGGGACGATCGTCGCGCTCCTCTGCCACGAAGCCCCGTCCCTCGCAAGCTCACTCCGCTGGGGAAGGCACGTAGGTCGAAAAGACCGTTTCATTCCCCGGCTCAGGGTGCCGCGGGATCATCAGGGCAAGCAGAAGTGACACAAACGCCATCGCGGCGGCCAGCCCAAAGACAAACCCGGGCGATACCAGCCACAGATAGCCAAGCAGCGCAGGCAAGAACACCGCTGCAATATGGTTGATCGTAAACGCAACAGCAGCCGTTGGCGCAATATCCCCCGGATCCGCGATCTTTTGAAAATACGTCTTCAACGCCAGTGCCAGCGCAAAGAAAATGTTGTTGGCGATGTAAAGCACGGTCGCCAGCATCACACCCCAGCCAAACCAGTAGATCCCTCCATAGAGCACAAAGACAATGATCAGCCCCACATATTCAAACGCCATCGCGTTGCGTTCGCCAAATCGGTGCACCAATTGTCCAAGCACCGGGGCCAACACCATATTGGCCAGCAGCGTGACCAGCATCAGCTTCGTCACTTGGTCCACGTCCAAACCAAAGCGCTCGACCATCATGAACGCCGCGAACACTACAAAAATCTGCCGCCGCGCACCGGACATGAATTGCAAAGCGTAGTAGAGCCAATAGCGCCTGCGCAGCACGAACTTCTTGGTCTGCGGGTTAGGCGCCTCAAACTGCGGCATCATCACCACGCAATAGGCCACGATGATCAGCGTCAGACCGCCCGAAACCATAAAGACGAAATTGTAGCTCAGCTCAAACGCCCTCCAGGTCATCACGATAGCGCCATAAGCCATCAGCGTCGCGGCAGAGGCCGCAGAAACCAAAAGCCCAAGCATCTGCGGGGCTCGGTCCTTGGGTAGCCATTGCAATTGCAAAGACTGGTTCACCGTCTCGTAATAGTGAAACCCGATGGAACTGATCAGCGTGACGAAAAGCAAACCGCCCATGGTTGGAAAGTACGCCGTCAATGCCGTCGCCACCGCTAGCATCGCAAGCGAAATCATCGCGAGCGTCTGTTCCCGGATAAACAGGATGACCGCAATCACACCGACGGCGAGGAACCCGGGAATTTCGCGCACGGTGTGCAGCCAGCCGATATCCGAGCCATCAAAATCCGCGACCTCAATCACAAAGTTATTGAGCAGCGCTGACCAGGTCGCAAAGGACAAAGGCATGGCAATCGCCATGAGAAAGAGAAGCGTCACAGGCCGTTGGTAAATCGGCAAATGACGAGCCTCACCAAGGGGCACAATGCGGTTCATCCCTTCCCCTTACGCCTGTCGCCGGGGTTTGGCGAGGGAAGAAGCACTTCAGCGATCTGCGTCTTCATATTTCTCTTCTTCAAAAATATGCACATCACACCGGCCCTCATTCGCTCAACCTGAGAAACTGATGAGGCAGTCGAGCAGCGCCTGTTTCCGCCGACGGAAACACACAAATGCGTTGACGCATTTGCACTATGCCCTGATCCGCCATCCGGTTTTGAAGATCCACCAGATGACGCCGAGACACAGCAGTGTAAACCCGAGGATGGCAAGCAGGGACAAACCAATAGGCACATCGGCGAGCCCAAAGAACGACCAGCGGAAGCCGCTCACCAAATACACAACCGGGTTGAAGAACGAGATGGTTTGCCAAACGGGCGGCAGCATAGAGATCGAATAGAAGGACCCACCCAGGAACACCAATGGCGTGATCACCAAAAGCGGAATGAGTTGCAACTGCTCGAAATTCCCTGCCCAGATCCCGATGATGAACCCAAACAGCGAAAAGCTCAGACAGGTGAGCACAAGAAATGCCAGCATGGCGAGCGGGTTTTGGATGATCAGGTCAACGAACAACGCCGACGTCCCCAAAATCACGACGCCGATGAAAAGCGCCTTGGTGGCAGCCGCCCCGACATACCCCATAACGATCTCCAGAAAGTTGATGGGCGCAGACAGCAACTCGTAAATCGTCCCGATGAATTTCGGAAAGTAGATTCCAAACGATGCGTTTGAGATCGCCTGCGTCATCACGCTCAGCATGATCAGCCCCGGCACGATGAACGCGCCATAGGACACACCTTCAACCTGATCGATGCGGGACCCGATGGCCGCCCCAAAGACAACAAAGTAAAGCGACGTTGAGATGACGGGCGACACAAAACTCTGCATCAACGTGCGGAAAAAACGCGACATCTCGAACACGTAGATCGCACGGATCGCTTGCCAGTTCATGCCGCATCCTCCCTGTCTGTGACCAGCCCGACAAAGATATCCTCAAGCGAGTTTTGCCGGGTCTGCAAATCACGCAGCACCAATCCCGCCTCACTGACCTCTCGGATCAGCGACGCAATGCCCGTCCGGTCTTGCGACGTGTCGTAACTGTAGCTCAGCACGCACCCACCATCTTCGAGCAGCAGCCCCCGCGCGGCCAGCGCCTCTGGCATATCGTCAATCGGGTCCTGCAACTCGATCCGCAATTCCTTTTGCCCGAGCCGCGTCATCAGTGCATCTTTGGCCTCGACCAGCAGGATCTCACCTTTGTTGATGACACCGATACGGTCAGCAATCGCTTCGGCCTCTTCGATGTAATGCGTGGTCAGGATGATCGTCACACCCGAAGCCTTGAGACCCTCCACAATCTCCCACATGTCACGACGCAGTTCGACATCGACGCCAGCGGTCGGTTCATCCAGAAACAAGACCTGCGGTTCATGCGACAACGCTTTGGCAATCAGCACACGGCGCTTCATGCCACCCGACAGTTCCATAATCCGGTTGTCGCGCTTGTCCCACAAAGACAGCCGTCGCAAAATGTCCTCCAGCAGCGCGTCGTTTCGCGGTTTGCCAAATAACCCGCGCGAGAATTTGACGGTGTTCATCACACGCTCGAACGGTTCAAGATTGATCTCTTGTGGCACCAGACCAACAAGCGCCCGCGCGCTGCGGTAATCGCTCTGCGTGTCGTGCCCGCCAACCGTGATGGTGCCGCTTGACTGCTGAGTGATCCCGCAGATTGTTGAGATCAGTGTGGTCTTGCCTGCCCCGTTTGGCCCCAGCAGAGCGAGGATTTCACCCTCTTCAATCTGCAGGGACGCGCCTTTGAGAGCTTCAAATCCATCTGCATAGGTCTTCGTGACATCTTTGATGTCTACCATCGTTGCCATATGACCATCCCTCGTAATCAGACCCGGCAACCTACCCGTCTGGTAGCCAGAGGCAACGCCGAACCCTGTGCAAATATCCAAGCCTTGCTGTGCATGTCGTTTTCAACGGTGACCTTACGCGCAGAACCCGCTAGCCCGATGCCATGACAGCGCTCCGCGAAAACCGCCCCGGTCTGGGGATCATGTTTCTGTGCATCGGCATGGTGGCCATTTCGGTCAATGACCTGCTGATCAAGCTGTTGTCGGACGACTATGCGCTGCATCAGATCGTCTTCACCCGAACTTGCATCGCGATCATGTTGAGCCTCGTGGCCCTTCAGATCGAAGGGGGCTTCTCTCTTTTGCGCACGGATCAGCCATGGCTGCATCTGGTGCGGGGCCTGATGCTGGTGGGTGCGAACCTGACGTTCTTTGCCTCTCTCGCCGCGCTGCCACTCGGCTTGACCACAGCACTTGCCTTTGTGGCACCCCTGTTTCTCACCCTGTTCTCAGCAGTGTTTCTTGGCGAACGTGTGGGGCCACTTCGCGGCAGCGCAATCCTGATCGGATTTGTCGGCGTAGCCATCATGCAGGACCCGAGCGCAATCGAACACGCGCAAGAGGCGAGGTGGGTATTGGTCCTGCCCGTGATCGCGGCCGCGCTCTATGCCGGGATGGCAACGATGACGCGGGCGTTGGGTGTGACCAGCAAGGCGTCTGCGATGGCGATCTACAACCAACTCTGCTTTATCGGCGTGTCCGCACTTTTCTTCACCGCAGCAGGTGACGGCAAGTTTGATCCGGGTCCCGACAACCCAAGCCTGCATTTCTTGTTGCGGGCCTGGCAATGGCCAGACCTCGCGGACTGGTGGGTGCTTGTCGCGATGGGATTTCTCAACGCGATCATGGCCTATTGCTTGAACGCCGCCTACCGCATTGCACCGTCTGCCACGGTCGCCCCGTTCGAATATATCGGCCTGCCTTTGGCGTTCTTCTGGGGGTGGATCGTTTTCGCCGAATGGCCGACCCCCGCAGTCTGGACAGGCTGCGCCCTGATCCTGGGCGCAGGTCTGTTTGTGTTTCTACGCGAACGCCAAATCAAAGAGCGGGCTTAACCGCCCCGCACCGTGTCGATCATCAACTGCACGTTCTCGGGGTCCGCATCCGGGGTGATCCCGTGCCCAAGGTTAAAGATATGCGGCCCGTTCGCCAGAGCGTCGACCACCTTGCGGGTTTCGTCCACCAACGCCTGACCACCCGTCACCATGTGAGAAGATTTGAGGTTGCCCTGCACACACCCGCCGGGCTGCACATGTTCCGCCACCCATTCGGGCGAGACACTGTCGTCGACCGCCACACAATCTGCACCCGTTGCCGCATGGAACCCGATATAACCGTCGCCCGCTTGTCGCGGGAATGCGATGACCGGAACGCCAGGATGACGGCGTTTGATCTCTTCGGTGATCACCTTGGCCGGGGTGAGCGAGTATTTCTGAAAGTCTTCGCCTTTCAATGATCCCGCCCAACTGTCAAAGATCTTCACGACTTCTGCACCGGCTTCAATCTGCTTCGACAGATAGTCAATTGTGCTTTCGGTCAACCGATCAAGGATCGCCTCAAACAGCGCACGGTTCTCTTCCTTCAACGCGTGCGCTGGCCCCTGATCCGGCGTTCCGCGACCGGCAATCATGTAGGTTGCCACCGTCCAGGGCGCGCCAGCAAAACCGATCAGTGTGGTCTCTTCCGGCAACTCCCGTCGCAGGATGCGCACCGTCTCATAAATCGGGTTTAATGTATCGTGGATCATCTCACCCGATCCAAGCTTGTCGAACTCGGCCTGCGTAGTGATCGTCGACAGCCGCGGTCCTTCGCCAGTCACAAACCACAAATCCGCACCCAGCGCCTGTGGCAGCAAAAGAATATCTGCGAACAGGATCGCCGCATCAAACCCATAGCGGCGGATCGGCTGCAATGTGACCTCGGCCGCCAGTTCCGAGTTGTAGCACAGTGACAGGAAATCCCCGGCCTCGGCCCGCGTGGCGCGGTATTCGGGCAGATAACGACCGGCCTGGCGCATCATCCAAATCGGCGGTGTCGGGAGGGTCTCACCTGCAAGCGCGCGCAGGATGGTTTTGGTCTCGGCCATGGTCTTTCCTTCGTCTTTCAATCTCCGATCACCCCTTGGCGGCAATATGTCAAGACATGCATGGTTGTCAGGACAAGTTTACACATTTAAAGATCGTTGCATGACGATTGACCTGCCCACCCCCGACCATCCCCTGAACATTGGCACCCGTGGATCTCCGCTGGCTTTGGCGCAGGCGTATGAGACGCGCGAACGCCTTTCGAAAGCTTTTCACCTGCCATTTGAGGCATTTAACATCGTCGTTATCAAAACCACCGGAGATGATCGCGCACTCATTGATGCGGACCGTCCACTCAAAGAGATCGGCAACAAAGGCCTATTCACCAAGGAAATCGAAGAGGCGATGATCGATGGTCGGATCGACATCGCAGTGCATTCGATGAAGGACATGCCGGTTGAACAGCCCGATGGCTTGCTGCTTGACACCTACCTGCCGCGCGAAGACGTGCGTGACGCATTTATCTCGCATAACGTGACAGCCATCGCCGAGTTGCCCGAGGCTGCGATTGTCGGCACATCATCCTTGCGACGCAAGGCGCAACTTATGAACCGGCGGCCGGATCTGAACGTCGTTGAGTTCCGCGGCAACCTGCAAACGCGGCTAAAAAAGCTAGAGGACGGCGTCGCCTCATGCACCTTCCTTGCCATGGCAGGCCTCAACCGTCTCAAGATGGAGGAAGTGCCAAAAACGGCGATTGAAACCGACGACATGCTGCCCGCCATCGCCCAAGGCGCTATCGGCATCGAACGTCGCGCCGACGACGTGCGCGCGAAAGAGATGCTTGCGGCGATCCATGACACGCCAACGGGCCAACGCTTGGCTGCCGAACGCACTTTCCTTTCCGAACTCGACGGCTCCTGCGAAACACCCATCGCGGGCTTGGCAGAGCTGACGGGCGACACCATTCGCCTGCGCGGCGAAGTGCTGCGCCCAGACGGGTCCACCTCCCATGCAGATGAAATCAGCGGGGCAATCGCAGACGGCGCAAATTTGGGTAAGACCCTGGCGCGCACCTTGCTGGATCGCGCGGGTCCCGGTTTCTTCGACTGGCACGCCTAGACGACCAATCCCATGCTTCTTTGGGCGACAAATACCTCGGGGTGAGGCCGCAGGCCGAGGGGCAGAGCCCCTGATTATCCTGGCACCGCAAAGGTGAGCGCGGCCCAAAGTGTTTCCCAAACCGGATCACCTGCCTTTTGCGGCTCAATCGGGCGCAAAACCACCGCATCCGCAAGATAGGAGTACCCGGCCCGCACGGGCAGCCGCACGCGGCCCGACCCGTCAGTGCGATGCAAGCTCACCTTCACCGACCCGTTTGGGGCTTTGGCAAACAATTCCACCTGCGCATTGGCCCGGGGTTTTCCCTTGTAAAGCACCCGGATTGGCATGCCGCCCGCCACGTTATCTGTATAGGGGTTCGCCTCAGCCACAATCTCGGTCTCAAGCCCAATAGCACTGTCTGAACCTTGCCCAGCACCAACGGCAATCAGGCTTTTGGCATGTCGACTATAGGCTTCCTTGAAATCCACCTCTGGCAGTCCGCGCGCTTTATGTTCTGCGACGGCAGACGCGAAATCCTTATGCTCCACAAAATTCAGGAACCGCTGCCATTCGTCATAGGTCAGCGAAAAATTCTGAGTGACATGGATCGCAACGCACAGTCCTTCGTTACCCGGCGCTTTGACGGCCAATGCCGGACGGTCACCTGCGCGCCCCGGAACCTTTGCCATGCGCCCGTTGCACAGCATGTCAAAGCGGCGAAAATTACGTGGCAAATAAGATTGCTCTGAACCTTCAAACTCTTCGCCAACGCGCAGTTTGCCGGTCAGGTTGCCGCCCGGTGCCACCTGGTAAGCATCCGGTTCGATCCAGAACTCGTGCGCGGCAAGCGTCGTTGGGGCAGAAAGGAGAAGCGCCGCGATCCAGGTTTTCAAGGTCATGCTGATTTTGCCACTCTGCCTTCAATGTCGCGCGCGTAGCCCGCCATGCGTTTTTTGAACCGCTTGTTGATATTCGACCGCGCCAGTTTGAACGACTGCACCAAAAGTCGGGCTGACAATGTGTTCGGGATCATCTTGAACACCACATTCACACGCGTACGATTTGGAGACAGTGGCACAAGTTCAATTTGAGTGCGTGTCTCAAGCCCGCCAGAAGAGCCAGTAAAGCCCAGCGCATTTGGCCGGTCTTCGGTGTCCAACTGGATCGCGGCGTCCCGCTCCTTGCCGCGAAAACGAAAGCGGGCTTCCCATCCCTCCCCAATCTGGGGCGCATCGGATTTGAACGTGCGCCGCACATCAATGCCGCGGCGTAGCGCCTGACGTTCCAAAGCGGTATAATTCGTCAACTCCGCAAAAACATGGTCGATCGGAGCCGCGATATCTTCCGTGGTTGTGACCTGCATAGCGCCCCTTTCGTGAACCGGTCTCCTCCAAAGTTGCGCTATTCAAGCGTATCGGCAACCCAATTGCGCAGTAAAAAATGCGCTATTGCCCCTTTTCGCGCGGGCAGCAGCCCCTCACGCAACCCGGCAAACGCGTCCATGACCTCTTCGCGCGTGACCCACAGCGCGTCCTCGATCTCAACCGGATCAATGTTGATGTCATCCGTCTCGGCAAGCCCCTGGCACCCGAACATCAGCGATGATGGAAACGGCCAGGGCTGACTGGCCAGATACCGCACCTCTCCGACACGCACACCGGCCTCTTCCCAAACTTCGCGCCGCACGGCGGCTTCGATGGTTTCGCCCGGCTCTACAAACCCGGCAAGGCACGAATACATGCCCTCTGGCCATCCCGGAGACCGCCCGAGCAGCGTCTTGTTGCCCCGCGTAATCAGCATGATCACCACCGGGTCGGTGCGTGGGAAATGACTTCCGCCACACGCCTGACAAACCCGTTGCCAACCCGCTTGCATCACATCACTCTGCGCGCCGCAGCGAGCGCAAAAACCATGGGTTTCGTGCCATCCAAAAATGGCTTTTGCCGTCGCCGCCAATTCTGCGTCACGCGGGCTCAGCACAGACATCACCGCGCGCAGTTCGGCAAAGCTGTGAGTGTCTGGCGTTGTTGGATGACGCTGTTCGCTCTTGTCGATAAACGCACCAACCTCGCTTGTATCCTCCTCAGGCAACCAACCAGAGATATCATGCGCAAACCGGACAGCGCCGTCTTCACGCCCCAGCAGAATCGGGGGCACCTGCGCATCTTTGAGAATAGGATGATCCAAAGGCAGCCGCGCGAGCGACCGTGTCCCACCTTCATCAACAAGCAGAGGTTTGCCTTTCCACAACAGAATCGTTCGCGTGCGCGCATCCTGCATGGCTGCGGCAAGGGCTGGTATGTCACCGCGAAGCTCTGCCGCACGGTCCAACCCGGACCCGCCAAAGGTCACCTGCTCTGCATGCCGCATAAATGCCTGTCCCATCACCGTTTTGCCACGCGATGCCATGGCAGGCGCAAAAGGGCAATGTGGGCACCGCTTGCATTCCCTGGCGCTGACGCTTATTTCACACGGTGAGAGGTTGGCGCGGGCGAGCGCCTCGCCAACCCGGTCAGATCCGGAAGGAAGCAGCCGTAACGAGCCCCGCTTGGGTCGTTGTCCAGCCTCTCACCTAATCACCCTCATGGCGCAGAAAAACAGCAGGCGCGCGCTTTGCCTCAAACGCCCAGCGCATTTGTTCATCGGTTTCCACGGCACAGGGCCGGACCGCGCGCAGCCGCGCAAGCGCATCATCGGGCGGCTCACCCATTTCGATCATCAGTCGCAAGGCCACCATACCAGACCGGCCGCAGCCTCCCCGGCAATGTACAAGCACGCGTCCGCCACCCGTCAATGCACGGCGCGCCGTGGCACTCACATCTGGCCAAGCCTCATCGAATGCGTCATCCGGCACGCCGAAATCATTGATCGGTAGATGCTCCCACCGCGTGCCATGTTCGACAAGGCTTTGCCAAAGCCCCGCGGCTCCGGCTGTGACAAGCTCTCGTTCCGTGACAAGCGACATCACAATCGCCGGCTTCCAATCGATCAGATGCTGGACGTCCCCCGCATATTCACCCTCTGCACCAGGAATGGGCGACAAAGCCAGGATACCCTGTCCAACAGGCAGACCGAAGATCACCATGTCAAAGCCTTTGCGCACCAAACGTATCGCAACTTCGGATATCGCCAGTTTCGAACCCCGTCGCAAACCAGCGCGACCGCTGATCAGACGTCCCATGCGTGAACGTGTGTGGCTGCGGCACCTGACCTGCCCGTCGTTGCAAGTGATCATCCCCGATCATCCGCGCCGCATTCAGCGCTTCTTCCAGATCACCGGGTTCCAGCAACCCATCCACCGCACGTGCCCAAACGCCCGACAGACAATCCGCCTGCAATTCGAGCCGGACAGTGAGTGCATTTGCTTGTGTTCGCCCGACCACCTGTCGGCGTTCATTCACTTGCCCCAGAATGCCCAATTCGTTCTGCACATGATGCGCAACCTCATGGGCAATCACATAAGCTGCCGCGAAATCACCGCGCGCGCCCAATTGACGTGACATGGTCGCGAAAAACTGGGTGTCGAGATACGCTTTCTTATCTGCTGGACAGTAAAACGGACCCGTTGCAAAGCGCGCTGCACCGCAGGGTGACGGGGTTTGCCCGGAAAATAGAACCAGCACGGGCGGATCATAAGGGCGCCCCAATTGCTCGGGGAAGACCTGCCCCCAAACCTGTTCCGTTGTTGCCAAAACCCGTGCAGAGAACTCAGCTGCCTGTTCCTCTTCAGCAGAAAACTCTTGAGGTGCGGAGTTGGTTTGATTGCCTTGCTGCAAAAGCGGAGTGACATCAATGCCAGCGACATAGCCAATCGCCAGGACGATCAGCAACCCAACGCCGCCGATCCCCGCCTTGCCACCGCCGTCGCTGCCGCGACGTCGGCGATCTTCAACGTTTCGGCTACCGCGCACGCCTCGCAAACGCATATGACACCCTCAACTTCACTAAGGGATACGATACACGCAACATGTGATGCGAACAGCCCCGGCCTTAGTCGGTGGCGCGCAGCGTTTTGGCCAGCACGGAAAAAAGCTGGTTGTTGGCACATAAGATCGTGCCGTCTTCGAGCGGTTTTTGCCCGGGCCTTACACCTTCGATCAACGCACCGGCCTCTGATGCCACGAGCGATCCGGCGGCAAGATCAAGCAACGTTGCCTCGCGCTGCCAAAAGCCGTCAAGTCGACCCGCCGCGACGTACGTAAGTTCTAATGCGGTGGACCCAGATGCGCGCAGGCCAGCACATTCGGGCATAACACGGGCGAGGTCCTTCATAGTCGCCGGCAACGAGCGTTTCGCGCCAAAGGGCACAGCATGTCCCAAAACAGCGTCGACCAACCGAAAGCGGCTGGACACTCGAACTCGCTTGTTGTCGTTCAGCCAAGCGCCCTGCCCTTTTTCGGCATAAAACATTTCGTCTTTCGCCGGGTCGAACACAACCGCAGACACGATATTGCCCTTGTGTTCCAAAGCGATGGTCACCGCGAAATGTGGCTGGCCATGCATGAAATTGTCCGCACCATCCAAAGCGCTGACAATCCACCGCCGCGTGGGGTCTTCCCCATCTGTTTCGCCCTGGGCATCCAGGTAACCGTAGGTGCCGCGCGCACTTGTCAGGTCTTCTCGCAAGATGTCTGCCGACGCTATGACCGAACGTGCGACAAACTTCGCCGCATTTTCGGCCGAGGTCTGCAAATTCTCGACTTCGCGGAAGTCCTTGTTTAGCGACCGCCCGGCTTTGCGCACGGCTTTCAGCATGATGTTGAGATTGGCGCTGCCCTGCATCCTGGGCCTCCGGTCATTCGGGATCAGACCCGGCCTATAGGCGTCAGGCGTCCCAATGCCAAGAGGGCAAAGCCAATGACAGCGTTTCACAGCCGCGTGGTGTTTGTATCAATCCCCTTCCTTCCAAAGCTCATCTTCCCATCTTTGCCGCAGACACATTAAGAAAGGACCAACACACATGCATCGCCGCACACTCGCCAAGCTCACCCTCGCTGCCCCTGCGCTCTTTCTCGCGCGCCCGGCCTTTGCCAAAGAACCCGAAATTTATCAGGAAGGCGGAGTTGCCATTGATGGCTCCGACACTGTTGGATACTTCACTCAGAACGGCCCTGTTGCAGGCGACGCAAGCTTTACTGTCGATTACAAAGGCGCAACCTGGCGCTTTGCCGATCAAGGATCTGCTGACGCATTTGCAGCTAACCAAGCGGCGTACGAACCGCAGTTTGGCGGTTACTGCGCCTGGGCCGTGGGGCAAGGCTATATCGCCTCTACCACTCCCGAAGCTTGGACAATTCACAACGACAAGCTTTACCTGAACTACTCACGCGGTGTCCGTCGCCGGTTCGAACGCAACCTCGAAGAAAACATCGCAAAAGCTGAAGCCAACTGGCCGCGTGTGCTTGGCTAAGCCGTTGTCTTGCTAAAACTTTAGGCAAAAACGCTAGGCGTGCTGTGGCATCCAACCGCAGCGCGCGCCGCTTTTGTCTGAAATTTACCTTTGTTCCGGTACGTTCGAACCCGTTGTCAACTGGATCGGGCGGGAGGCTGATCCCAACTCATTTATGAGGATCACATGTCTCCCTTACTCAATCTTTTGTCATTTTATTATCTGTGCGACCAAGCTGCGGCCCAACAAGTTCTATCCGTTAGCGATGTGGCGGATTGCATGGCCAATTACGACCGCATCAAACTCGAATTCATTGATCAAACGCCGGCACTTATTGGCAGCGCAGAACGTGCCGCCCAGAACCGCTTGGGATACATCGGTTTTAAATCATGGGAGGCTGCAAATCCCGATTTGGTGCAAGAATTTCGGGCAAAAGCTCAAGGTGACCTGATGCGCCTCACAAAAACCAACAACGCAGCTATCGCTGGTCTCACAAACCCAAGCATCTCGGAGTGACCGGGGCAGTCCTTTATTCATTATTACGCCCTCGCATTAGCGCAATATCGCTTCAAACTCGCGCCATTCGCCTTTTGACATGCCAGAGTTCTCTTGGGTGACCTCTTCGCCCTTCAGCATCCGACGGACGCATTCAAGAGCTGTGGACGACATTGTCGCTCCGCCCAAGCGATAATCCTCAAACGCGCGGTACGCGAACGGGACCCAATCGGCCACAACTTTGCAAATCTCGTCGGCGTAAACCCTAATTTCATACTGTGCGTGCGAATCTGCCCTGAGTCGAAGGAAATGCAGGAGGTTGTGCAGATCGACCTTCCAATACCATTGGGTGTAGATGTTCGCGGGCAAGTTCATCCGCGCCAGTTCGCGCGCCAAGCCTTGTTGTCCGTCGTCGCTGATCATTTCTTCATAATGATCATAGGCGCGCATTGCGTCATCGCGCAGATATCGCAAAACACGATCCGCTTCCTCACCTTCAAGCGCCGCACCACGTCCCTGATTGTTGATCACCGATTGCGCGGCAAGGTGCTCTGGCGCAGGAATGTAAAACTCCCGGTCAAGAATCGAGTACCGCGCCGAATACTCGTTTACGTTGGCAGTCCGGTGCCGAATCCACTGCCGCGCCACAAACACCGGCAGTTTGACGTGCAGTTTGATCTCGCACATTTCAAATGGAGTGGAATGCCAGTGTCGCATCAAATACCGGATCAAGCCTTCGTCGTTTTGAACAGACTTGGTGCCTTTGCCATAAGATACGCGCGCTGCTTGGCAAATTGCTGCGTCATCCCCCATGTAGTCGACAACCCGGATGAACCCGTGATCCAGCACTGGATACGCGGTGTAAAGATGCGCTTCCATGCCATTACTGACCGCACGCAGCGTCTGCTGCGGCGCACCGCGCTGCTCTTTGATTTCGGCCAATTGTTCTGGCGACAGGGGCATAGCGAATCCTTTCCACTAGGATGAGTCTGTATCGACTATATCTGGCAGGTCGCCTTGGCGGAACCACAAAGGATAGTATTGCGTTCGCGCATCCTAGACTCCCGCTTTTTCTAAGCTTACGTCTGCTTGGCGTTGACTTTCTTGCGGCTCTCCCGGATTTTCTGCGCAGCGGTCGAATAGAAGACCAAGAAGCAGCCGAGGCAGTACATCGATGACGCGCATTCTATTCCTCATCCTTTGTTTGGGCTTTGTTGCAGCCTGTGAAAGCGGCGGCGGAAGCGTCATCTCAACTCCAACAGATCCCGGCACTGATCCGGGCACTGACGGCAGCGGGGACGAAACACCCATTGATGGCGACGGTCGGACGCCGGAACTGCCTCCGGGCACAAGCAATCCAACGCCAGATAATACGATTGTTCGCCGCGAAGCCCTGAACGAAGAAAACGGTGGCGGCTACGCGACCAATATCGAATATCGAAATGACCAAGGTCAGGATGAATTCGTTGTCGATAACATCGCTTTCGACGGCAACAATGTATACACGCGTGGGGATCCTGTCACAGGCGTCGCACAGCTTGGATCATATGCCGTTTACGAAGGTGCCGAACAAACCACAGATCCAGTAACCGGCAACACTCTGAACACCTTTACATACCGCGCGATCTACGGGCGCAGTAACACTGGTGAAACCGAATTCGCGATCGTTCGCTCCGGATCTTACATCAACTATGGGTTCGGCGGCTTCGTCTACCAACGCAACGATACCGACAATAACGGCAATCCGGTGAGCCTCGTTCTGCCAAACGAGGGCGATGCGAGTTATCTCGGCGATTACGCCGGGTTAAGGATTTTCGACGGTCGTGGCGGGTTTGAATACGTGCAAGGCGATGCGGAACTTCGGATTGACTTCAAAGATTTCAACGATGGCCAACGCGGCGTCGCTTTGTTCGTCCGGAACCGCCGCTTGTTCGATGCAGCAGGCAACGACATTACGCGCGCATATCTTGATGCACTCAATGCTGGCGGTGGCGGCTCTGGCGGCGGTCTTTTTGGAGACTTGACCGACGGGATTGATGGTGACGACGGCAACACCGGCCCGACGCTCATCGTAAACACCGATGAGGACGGCAATGCCATTCTGCCAAATATCAACCCTGTGATTTCTCCAGATGACGCGGACGCCAACGGCGAGATCGCTGGAGAAGTATTTGAAGTCGCAGACTTTGATGACGGCACGGCACAGAACACCGCCGAAGGCTCGTACTTTGCAATCGTGTCAGGTGCTGACGCGGGCGAAGTGGTAGGGGTTCTGGTTATAGAAGGCAACGATCCTCGCGTCGACGGTACAACGTTCCAGGAAACCGGCGGGTTCATTGTCTATCGTCAGTGATGGGACACCCTTTTCGAAGTCTTTTGGCAGCAGCCTGCCTTTCTGCGTGGTGCGCGACGTCTTCCGTTGCACAGGTAACATTGAGCCCGGGCGAAATGAGGGAACTTGCCGGTCAGGCTGTTTTGCAAGGCAGACCGGACGTCGCCTTTGACGTTACTGGCGCTTTGTTGGTGCGCGACGACACGGATTTGAATGCCCATTTGATACGTTCGCGGGCTGCGCGCGACCTTGGCC
>ERZ1740070.232-NODE-232-length-39311-cov-8.677018_pt1 | contig 39311 bp, 37 predicted proteins | sample MGYA00581734_ERZ1740070 | MGnify/ENA primary metagenome ERZ1740070 (study PRJEB43018, sample SAMN04849744) | marine metagenome | isolation source: floating plastic debris | place: Pacific Ocean | collected 2008-09-01 | study: EMG produced TPA metagenomics assembly... | reverse complement strand
CACGACGAAAGAAAGCCGCCGTTCCCAGCACCGACTATCAATGTCGATTGCGCGGGACGAAGCGGACTAACGCCAATGCAACTATTGCTAACGCAGCATCGGTTCGCAAATGCGGCACGTAAGATGTCGCAACGCAGCGCATGTCGCCGATCCGGTCATTCATGAGTGATGATTTTGCCCGGACCGAAACAGCATATTCGCGGCTACCGCGCCCGCCGCTCCGGACACGCAAAAAGCAGTCTTGTGCGACGGCGGCTATTGTTGACGCTGCATTTCCTCGCATGTGTAGCATCTGAAGTGGCTCCCGCGCGGCGAATTCCCTAGGCTGATCATTCGCATGAATCAGATTGCGTGCAACCGAAGTCTCGCTTTCCATACCGCCTGCTCAAACAAGTGAGACGGAGTGGACGGTCGAGCCTTGCACGAATGCCAGCGAGGCCGGGATTTCGCAAGAAAAGCGTAACATCGCACAGGTTCGGCTAGCGGCATTATCGCTCGCTGAGGTGGATTAGATCAGCATTAGAAAGCGTTACCAGGTCGCATCCGTGCAGTTCACTTTCGATAGTGGCGTTGAATAAGACTAAGTCGCAAAGATTGTCCCAAAGCTCGAACCGCATGCGGATTGCCCAAACCTGTTTTGGCAACCAACGACGCTTCTGAACAATGATACCCCCGCTGTTCCATACTGTTCTTGGCATGATTTGCCATCAAGTCCTCCCTCCACAGCCATTTGCTCAGTACCGTGCTGCGAGCGCAATCATACGACCAAAGGCACCCCCGTTTGCAGACCCCAGCCGCAATATGATTTCTGCGTGTAGATCGCACCCGTTGAGCCAACTTGGCCGACGCTAAGCAGAGAACTGCCATCTCAGGTCGCTTCAAAGCGGCTGTATCTCGACTTTTCATGTGCTGAAATCGCGACATGCCGTCCCTGCTTCGATTATTGCACCGCTGGGCTGAAAAAATAGCAATTGTATGCACCATGACATCGCACCATCCTTCCAGCATGGTTGCGGAGAAAATGCACGTGACAGAAGACAAGGGCCCTCGGGGCTATCATGATGTCGGGGGCGACACGGCGGGTGAAATCCCGAAGGTAGAGCTGCCATGGCTACATTGGGAGAAAAAAGTTGAGGCTATTCGCGGGCTGCTCGGGGATGGGACGCGGCGTATTGTATCGCTTGATGAAGTGCGGCGGGGGTTCGAGAGCTTTGGTATCGAAAAGTACAACGCGCTTTCGTTCTACCGGCGCAGGCTGGAGGCGATGACCGACATATTGGTCGAGAAGGGTGTCCTTTCGAGGCAGGAACTGGACGCAGCTGTTGCGTCAGGGCGCGCGCGCTGGCGTGAAACATCTGGTTCGGAATGACGCGGTTTTGTGAGGGCGATCTTGTGCGGGTGCTGGCGCTTGGAAAGGCGGGGCATGTGCGTATTCCGCATTACGTGCGTCAGCGGACCGGTGAAGTTGTTGGCTACTGCGGTACCTACCTGAACCCCGAAGATCTTGCTGTCGGAATTACGGGTGGCAAAGCCGTCGACCTATATCGCGTGGCGTTTGCCCAACCCACGCTGTGGCCCGATGAGGTCCATGCCGCACACGACCGGCTGATCATCGAGATCTACGATCCTTGGCTGGCACCGCTTTCGGAGACGTCAAATGCCCCATGACCACCACCACGAAGAGCATGAAGCCCTGATCATCGAAGATGAAGCGGGCAATATCGAAGCGCAGATCATCGTGGACGCCTTGCAAGAGGTTTTGATCAGCAAGGGGTTGCTCACCGCCCATGAGGTGACTGCTGCGATTGCAAAGCTAGAAAGCCCCGGCATCCATCTGGGGGCCAAGGTCGTGGCCAAAGCCTGGACCGATCCCGCTTACAAGCAACGGTTGCTGCAGGACGGTCGCGCCGCTGTGCAGGAACTGGACATTCCGGTTACAGAAGCCCGCATCATCGTGGTCGAGAACACGCCGGTGCGGCACAATCTGATCACCTGCACCCTATGTTCATGCTACCCGCGGTCTATCCTGGGGCAACCGCCGTCGTGGTACATCTCCAAGGCCTACCGGGCCCGATCCGTCAGGGAACCGCGCCGGGTACTGGCAGAATTCGGGTTGGATTTGCCGATGGAGGTGCAGTTGGATGTGCACGACAGCAACGCAGACATGCGCTATCTGGTGTTGCCAGAACCCCCAACGGATCTTGCCAGCTACGGCTCGGCAGGACTGGAGGCCATGATTTCGCGCGACCACCTGATTGGCGTTGCGCGGCGGGTGGGATGACAGGCTCTCTTCACGCGTGGGAGCGGCATATTCGCGCCTTCGTTGCGCTGTCTGATATACCGGCCAAGGTCGGGCCTTTGGATGGGCTGTCGGTGGGTGTCAAAGACATCATCGATGTCGCCGGGCTTCCCACAAGAAATGGAAGCGCTGCCTGCGCAGAAGCCCTGCCTGCGAAACGCGACGCTATGGTCGTCCAGTGCCTGCGCGACGCTGGCGCGCGGATTGTCGGGAAGACGACGACCACTGAATTCGCCTTTACCGATCCGACGCCCTGTCGCAATCCGCATGATCTGACCCGTTCACCCGGTGGCTCCAGCAGCGGATCGGGTGCCGCTGTTGGGGCTGAGGTTGTTGACATAGCCCTTGGGACGCAGACCGCCGGGTCTTTAATCCGACCAGCGGCCTATTGCGGGGCTGTGGGTTTCAAGCCAAGCGCAGGTCTTTTGCCGTTGGACGGGGTCACCCCTCTCGCGCGCAGCTTTGATACGGTGGGCATCATCGCGCGAAATGTTAGCCTGGCTTGGCGGGTTTTAGAGGTGCTGGCCCCGAGCGGGGTTGCTGATGACCCCAGCACACCGAATGCGCTTTGCGGGCTATGGAATGCCGACGCCCAGGTCGCACCCGACTGGGTGCAGGCGATGGATGGCGCACGGACCGCCCTTCGTGATGTGGCGCAGGTCATAGAGCGTGCTTTGCCGGCGGATGTTGAACCCATCGTCAGCGCGCATCGCATCGTCATGTGCGCCGAGGCCTTCGCCGCCCATCATGCCTTGTTGGAAAACGAGCCCCACTTGCTTCAGCCGAAGTTCCGGGCGGGGTTGGAGGCTGGTCGCGCCGCGCAGGGCGCGCAACTCAAGGCACGACATCTTCTGAATGACGCGCGAATAGCGTTCTGGTGTGTGATGGAGGACGCGGACCTGATCCTGACATTGCCCGTTCCCGAAGGCGCACCGCTCATCGATGGCACCACTGGGTTTCAGGATTGGCTGACACCCTGGACTGTGTTTGGCGGGCCCCTGATCTGTCTGCCTTGGGGCATCGATGCGCTGGCGCGGCCACGCTCCGTCATGCTGGCCGCACATCCCGGCCAGGACCGGTTTTTGCTGGATATGGCGGCGCGGCTGGAACGTAGCGCCCCGATACTGCCGCCCGCGAAGCTACCGCTTTAGTCTGACGATTGCATCAACCTCGACCATGGCGTTGCCGGGCAGCCCCGACACCCCAACCGCAGTACGCGCGTGCCAACCGCTGTCCCCAAACAAAGCGACAAACAGCTCGGTTGCGCCGTTGATCACGGCGGGGCTTTGGCCAAAACCAGACGCGCAATTTACAAAGCCACCAAGGCGCAGCATCACGTCCACGAGGTCCAAGTCCCCGTCGCAGGCCTCTCGCAGTCGGTAAAGCAGGTTCAGCGCGCAGATCTGTGCAGCCTTGCGGGCCGTTTCGATGCCCTCGGGTGTGTCCTCGACCGGGCCCATATGGGTGACAGACCCGTCCCATTCGCAAATCTGTCCGGACAAGTAGACCGTCGTCCCATCTTTGCGGAAGGGCAGGAATTGCCCGCGCGGCGTCCAATCGGGGGGCAGTGCCAGCCCCATCTCCGTCAAGCGGTGTTCGACGTGAAAGGTCATGCCGGTTCGCTTTGCTGAGCAAGAAAGACGCGCCAATCGGCAAGCCGCGTGATGTCTGTGGCCCCGTCCAATCCCGCCGGTTCGCACAGGAACCCTTTCACGGCTGACCCGTCGGACAGGCTAATCGTGCCGATCCCGAGAGGCGCGGGTATGCCGGTCATGAAAGTCCCAAAGGCGGATGCCGGAAGGCTCCAGATTTCCAGTGCGATAGAACCCGCATGGGATCCCGCAGCCTTGATCAGACCGGGCCGCGCCGGTGGACCCCCAGCAAGCGCATAAAACTTGTAGTCTGGCGTGGTCTTGGCCTTGCGCACGAACGTCGCACCCAAGTCGGTCAGTTGCCAGTTGAGCGGAAGCCCCCCCATATGCGCGCCGCAAACGGCGATCTCCATCGTGTCAGGTTGAGCGGCGGGCAATGGTACCGGGATGGGAACGGCGTGCTTAGTGGCGCCCATCTTGCGGGGGCAATCAAGCTCAAACCCACGTGCGACACTGGCGACGCGCGCGTCGTGACCTGCGCCCGCCAGCAAGGTGACACTGCCCGGTCGGCCATCGCTGCGCGGTGCCGTTGGGACCGCAATGCCGCACATGTCCAAAAGGTTAACGAAATTCGTATAGGTGCCGTTGTTCGAATTTGGCGTGACCGGGTCGGTCTCAAGCTCCGCCACGGAATAGAACGTCGGCACCGTCGGCACGCAGAGTAGATCAAGCTTGTCCAACATAGGCTCCGCAGCACGTTTTAGCTCGGCCAGTCGGTAGATCCCTTTAAAGGAATCTGCGGCGGACATGCTTTCGGCATGTGTGATGATCTGGCGGGTTACAGGGTGCAAGGCATCGGGATTGGTCGCGAGGAGATCGGCAATCACGGTGTAGCGCTCCGCCACCCACGCGCCTTCGTAAAGCATGCGGGCAATGGCGTAGAGGGGTTCAAAGTCCATCTCGACAATGTCTGCCCCCTGTGACCTCAGCGTTTCGACATCCCGCTCAAACGCGGCTTGCTGGACCGTGTCACCGAAGAATTCGATAGAACCTGCGTCGGGGATGCCGATTCGCAGAGGTCCCGATGGCTGGGTCAGACGTTGGTGTGTGAGCGTTTTGGAATAGGCATCCGCGGCGTCATAGCCGCGTGCTACGGCAAAGGCGGCATAGGCATCGTCCACCGTCAAAGCGAAGATCGACACGGTATCCAGCGTCCGACAGGCGGGCACGACGCCGCTGGCCGAAAGTGCGCCCAGCGTGGGTTTCAGGCCAACGATGTTATTCAAGGCAGCCGGTACGCGGCCGGAGCCTGCAGTGTCGGTGCCGAGCGAAAACGATACGATCCCATGACCGACAATCACGCCTGACCCACCGGAGGATCCGCCCGGCACGATCTTTGGGTCGACGGCATTGAGCGGCGCACCATAGGGCGTGCGGACACCGACAAGGCCCGTTGCGAACTGATCGAGATTTGTCTTGCCGATCATGATCGCACCCGCCGCGCGCAGCTTTGCAATGACAAAGGCATCCGTCTCGGGCGTATAGGCATAGGCCGGGCAGCCCGCCGTTGTTTCGATCCCGGCCACGTCGATATTGTCCTTGGCGGCATAGGGAATGCCCCAAAGAGGGACGGTGGGGTCATACGCGCCCAGACCATTCGCCTCGGCGATCAGGTCGTCGCGGTTGCGCAGGTGAATGAAGATGCCGGGGTCTCCAACGGCCTCCAGCCGTCTGAATATTTCGTCAATGACGTCCGCTGGACGCGTGCCTGCGGCATAGGCCTCACGAAGCGCGTTTATCGTGAAAGGGAGGGTGCTGAGCATCTTTGGTCTCCAATTGGTCTTTGTTTGCAGCGCGCTCTGGCGGTTTTGGGGCCGCGGCAATCAGGGATTTGGTGTAGCGGTTTTGGGGCTGCGACATGACCTGTTGGGCCGGTCCCTCTTCGACGATTTCGCCGTCCTTCATGACGATGACATGATCGCACAGCAGCCGGACCACGTGCAGATCGTGGCTGACGAACAGATAACTCAAACCCAGCTTGGACCGCAGATCTACCAGCAGGTTCAGGACAACCGCCTGAATTGACACATCCAGTGCGGCCGTGGGCTCATCGAGGATCAGGAACTCCGGGTCGAGGGCCACGGCACGAGCGATCCCAACGCGCGCCTTTTGCCCGCCCGACAGCTGATGCGGAAACCGGTCAAGCAGCGACTGCGGCAGCCCAACCAGTCCGGCAAGCTCTTCAATCCGCGCCTCAAGGGCCGCGCCGCGCATTCCGCCCAGACGCCTCAGCGGCTGAGCAATAGCCTGACGGGCGCTGTGGCGTGGGTTCAGGCTGTCGGTGGCATCCTGAAACACCATCTGAATGGCGGCACGCCTTGGGTCTTTGGCGAAGCTACGCGCGGGTGTTTTGGCGATGTCCTTGCCATGAAAAACGATCTGGCCAGAGGTCGCATCCAAAAGGCGCACCAGCATCTCCGACGTTGTTGATTTGCCGCAACCGCTTTCGCCCACAAGCCCGACGCATTGCCCCTTGTTCACGGTGAAGGAGATGCCCTTAACCGCATGCACAGGCCCTGACTTCCCAGCATAAGTCTTCACCAAATCGCGCACTTCGATCAAAGGTTGGTTGGACGCCGTAATCAGGGGCTCTGGCGTGCGCGCTTCGGCTGGCAGTAGGTCGCGCACGGAGGCACCGGCCCGAGGTGTCGCATCAACCAGCTTGCGGCTGTAGGGATGTTCAGGCTGGCTGAACACGGTGACCGGATCACCCTGTTCAACAATCAACCCGTCCTTCATCACGATCAACCGATCGCAGTACTGGGCTGCAAGTCCCAGATCATGGGTGATCAGGATGCTGCTCATATCGCGTTCGCGGATCAGATCCCGCACCAGATCCATCACAGCCTTTTGCGTGGTGATATCGAGCCCGGTCGTCGGCTCATCGGCGATCAACAAGCGAGGGTTGCAGGCCAGCGCGACGGCACAGACAATGCGCTGGCACATGCCCCCCGAAAGCTCGAACGGGTAGGCGTTGTAGCGTTCTTCGGCATCCTTGATCTTGACCGCCTCCATGGCGGCAATGGCTTTTTCCCGTGCGTCATATCGCGTGGCACGGGCATGGTGGCGCAGCACGTCCTCGATCTGGTGGCCCACTTTGCGGATCGGGTTCAGGGCCGCGCGCGGGTTCTGGAAGATCATCGAAATCTCGCGGCCCCGGATGTCGCGCATGTCGCGTTCGGCTGCGCGCCGCAGGTCGATGCCGGAATAGACCGCCTCGCCCGCTTTGATTGTTCCGCCCGCATCAAGGATGCGCATCAAGGCGTAGGAGGTGACCGATTTGCCTGATCCGCTTTCACCCACGATACCGAGGATTTCTCCCTTGGCCACATCGAAGCTGATGCCGCGCACAGCGTCCACGTTGCCGCGCCGTGTGCGGAACATGACGCTCAGGTCTTTGACACTCAGCATCTGTTCAAGTCCTTTTGCGCGGGTCGACAATGTCGCGTAGCCCGTCGCCCAGCAGGTTGAACGTAAAGACCGCGAACATCAGCCAAAGGCCGGGGAAGACGGCCAACCACCACTCGCCCGAGACGATGAAGTTCGCCCCTTCGGCGACCATGATCCCCCATTCCGCGGTGGGTGGGCTGACGCCCAAACCGATAAAGGACAACCCAGCCGCGTTCAGGATAGCCCAGCCAAGGTTTAGCGACACCTGCACCATCATCGGCGGCAGCGCGTTGGGGTAAATCTGCGTGGCCAGCACGCGTAAGTCCGAACTGCCTGCCAGTTTGGCCGCGCGCACAAAGCCCGCGTCCCGGCGGATGTTGACTTCGGCCCGAACAAGCCGCGCGTAGAACGGCATGTTGATGATGGCGGTGGCGTAGATGATGTTTTCAACCGAGTTGCCCAAAGCGGCCACGATCCCCATGGCCAGTACAAACAGCGGAAAGGCCATGATCGTGTCCAGAAACCGGTTCAGGATGATATCGGCCCACCCGCCCCAATAACCTGCGATACAGCCCAGGATAGAGCCTACGACGAAGGAAATCGCAACCGCCGCCACAGAGATGGTTAGATCAAGCCGCGTGGCCACGATCACCCGGCTGAACACGTCGCGCCCGATCTGGTCCGTGCCAAACCAATGTGCCCAGGATGGCGGCTGCAATGCGTTGCCTGCGTTGGTGGCCAGCGGGTCGTAGGGCACCAGCGCCGGGCCAAAGAGTGCTGAGAGGATCAGAAAGGTGAACATGCCAAAGGCGATCAGCGTGACCGGGTTGGTGCGCAGCACATAGATCACGTGCTCAAGGTTGCCTGGCTGGCGTGGCAGGTCAGAGGGTGTTGTATCGCTCATTGCGCTTCAAACCCAATGCGCGGATCGATCGCTGTGTAGAGCAGATCGATCACCAGATTCAGCGCAACAAAGAGCAGCGCCATGGCCAGCACAAACCCTTGCACGGCGGCATAGTCGGACACGACCAGCGCTTCGACAGCATAGGACCCGATCCCGGGCCAGGCAAAGACCTTTTCAACCAGCACATTGGCCCCAAGGGCAAAGGAAAAGACCATCCCGAGCGTCGTCACTACTGGCAGCAATGCGTTGCGGAAGGCGTAGCGATAAAGGACGGTGCGGTTTGATAGCCCTGCGGCGCGGGCGGTGCGGATGAAGTCAGAGGACAGCGCGGTCAGCATCGCGGCCCTTGTCATGCGCGCAATTGGCGCCAGCGTAAATAGGGCCAGCGTTGTCGCGGGCAGGACCAGTTGCTTGGCCGCCCCGCGCCAGGTCTCCAAATCGCCCATGAGTGCAGCGTCGATCAGATAGAAGCCCGTGACATGGTCCGGCGAAAGATAGATGAAATCCAGCCGCCCCAGTGGCGAGGGCGCGATACCCATCAGGTAGTAGAAGATGTAGATCAGCAAAATGCCCGTGAAGAAAGTGGGAAGGGACACGCCTGCAGTGACAACAACACGGCAAAGGTGATCGACCCACGTGCCCGGCCGGGTGGCGGCCAGGACGCCAAGAGGCACGGCGATGACGACGGCCAGAAACAAGGCGGTCAGCGTCAGTTCCAATGATGCTGGCAAGCGGTTGGCCAAATCAACCGCCACCGGGCGCCCACTGGACAGGGACTGTCCCAGATCACCTTGCAGCAGGTCGCCAACATAGTGGAGGAATTGCACGGGCAAGGGCTTGTCCAAGCCCATTGCCACGCGTGTCTCTTCGATGGAGGCCTCATCCGCCGCCACCCCTGCGAAATAAACCGCAGGGTCCCCCGGCAGCGCGCGGGTCAGCAGAAAACTGATCACCACGACGCCTATCACTACTGGGATGGCCTGTGCCACGCGCAGCAGAATTGCGCGCAGCCGGGGGGATGAGGCCAACATGTTCAGACCGCTTTAAGCACACGCGCGTCAAGCTGGCGATGGAACCAGAACTCGTACCCTTCAGCGCCGTTCGTCGCCACGTTCAGAGCAGGCTGGTAAAGCGGGATGCGCGGCAACTCGTCCAGGGCGATCTCGAACATGCGTTTGATCTGGGGCGCATATTCGGGGTCATCCATCGGCATGTGCAGGGTCGCATCCACCAGGGCCTCGATCTCTTCGTTGCGGTAGTTGGAAGAGTTGAAGAGATGCCCGTCCTTGTAGGCCCAGAAGAAGTAGTAATCCGGTGTGTTCAGCCAACCGCCGAAATTCTCAAGGTGCAGTGGCAGACGCTTTTCGACCAGCACAGCGGTGCGCCAATTGGCACCAGGGATCTTTTCGATGGTGACGTTGATCCCGATCTTGCCCAAGGCTTCCTGAACCAGCAGGGCCGTCGGCTCCATCCAGGAGGCCAGATCGAGGCTGATCGACAGGGGCACATCAAACCCGTCCGCATGGCCGGACTTGGCCATATGTTCCTTGGCTTTGTCCAGATCGGTGAAATACTGCGTCTTGCGCGGCCATGCGGTGTCGGTGATCTCTTCCGTGCCGCCCCAAAGCGGCAGGCCCCGTCCGAATGCTGCGGCCTGGAAAATGTCTTCGTAGGGAATGGCGTAGGCGATGGCCTTGCGCACGTCCGGATCCTGGAACGGCTCGAATGCGAAGTTCGGGCACAGGCAGTGGATGCAGTTCTCCACCGGAGTCGAGAACACGTCGAGCGTGTCGGCCAGCTCAGCTGCGTCCTTGTCGGGGATGTTGAAGGCAACCTGCACATCGCCGCGCTCGATCAATGCGCGCCGTGTAGCGGGGCTTGGCACTTCGCGAATGATCACGCGCTTGGCGGCTGGCAGGGGGCCGCCTACCCAGTCGTCGTTGCGCTCATAGACCAGCTGCTCACCGGGGTTCCAGCGGGCGACCTTGTAGGCCCCGGACCCGGCAGGCGTCGTGTGCAGGTATTCCAACGCCCAAGGGTCGTCCTCGGTGGCATTGGCCAAGGCCTCGACCGAATTGATGATGTAGGGCACCGGCACGGCCAGATCGGGAATTGTCAGTTTCGATGGGCGATCCAGCTTGATGACAAAGGTCTCGTCATCCTCTGCAATGAACTGCTCGGGCCGCTCAAGTCCACCAGCCTTCATCTGAACGGTTGGGAAGCCACCGACGGAGACCGCCCGATCAAAGGACCATTTTACATCCGCTGCGGTCACCTTTCGCCCGTCCCAGAAGGTGGCGTTCGACTTGAGTTTGAAGGTCAGCGTCATGCCATCCTCGGACACCGTCCAGCTTTCGGCCAGTTCCGGCTCAACCACCGTGTAATCGTAGGACAGCCCATTGCCCGGCACCTCTTTGGTTCCAAAGGTCAGCAGACGGTCATAGCAGTTGATCCCCACTTGATAGGAGGCGCGGCTGGTTCCGGTGCGATGCAGATCAAGGCTGTTGATCGTGGCTCCGGTCACCACAACAAGAGTGTCATTGCCTTGCGCCGCAGCGGGCATGGCGCGCAAGAACGGCAGGATCGAAGCGCCGGCAGCGCCCATTTTAATGAAGTTCCGTCTCGAAGTGTGATCAGTCATGTGAACCCCTCATTGTTTGCGGCGCGTCGTGCGACTCGCGCTCTGAAAGAGGTTGTGATGGAAAGGCGTCCACTTCTAATGCTATAATAGAACACAACCGGTGCAAAAATTGCATCGGGCGTAAGAAGTGGATTTGCATGAGATACTTACGAACCTTCGAGCTAATTGAGGCAGTGGTGCGCGCAGGCTCTATTCGGAAAGCTGCGGAAGACACCAATTTGACCGCCTCGGCGCTCAACCGGCGGATCCAGGGGTTCGAGCAGGAATTCGGCTGGCCGATCTTTGAACGCCTGCCGCGCGGTATGCGCCTGAACCCTGCGGGTGAATTGCTGATGCAGCACATCCGACTCCAACGCACTGACCTGGCCCGTGTGCAAAGTCAGGTTGCCGATCTATCAGGTGAGCGGCGCGGCCATGTGTCCATTGCCTGCTCGCAAGCCCTGTTGCCCTACTTTTTGCCGCAGCAAATTGCGATCTACCGGGCCAATCATCCGGGCGTGACATTTTCGATCAATGTGCGCGACCGCGCGCAGGCGGAAAGTGATCTCGCCACCTATAGCAGTGATCTGGCTTTGGTGTTCGAGCCTGTGCACCTCGTTGAGTTCGACGTGCTCTACGCGCTGCCGCAACGTGTCCATGCCGTGTATCGAGAGGGCAGCCCGCTTGGGGAGCCAGCGACCTTGCGGCTGCGCGATTGTCTGAACCATCGTCTGGTTCTCCCCACCTCCGCCTACGGGGTGCGCAATCTGCTGCAGCTTGCAGCAACATCCATCGGGCGCAGTTTGACACCAACCATAGAGACGGAGTCGTTCGACTTGATTCGTCACTATGTGACGCAAGAAAACGCGGTAGGTTTTCAAATTCCCATTGGGCTCAAGCCACCGGGCGAGGCCGGTTTTGGGCACAGGCCGCTTGCCGAGCGCGACGTCCGGCCGGGCCAGTTGCTGCTTGGGCAAATGAAAGGGCGTGCGCTGCCTGTGGCCTCCGCCAAATTCGGCCAGCAACTGGTGGCTGCCCTTGAAGGGCTGGCTGCGCAATTGGGTGCATCATAAGCGCTGCATTTTTTGCAACGGAATGCTGAGTTTATAGCAGAAGACAACAGCATTAATTTCCATACATCCTCCTGAGTGATCCCATCGGGCGCGAGACGTTTCCTGTGCTGCCCGGCCTACCAATCGCGCAATAGGAGCATCTTTCATGTCGTTTTCACACTTGTCTCGTCGTGGTTTTCTCAAAGGCACAGCGGCCGTTGTAGGTGCTGCAACGGTTCCAAATCTGGGCTTCGCGGCGTCGGACAGCCCTTTGACTGTTGGCTTTATCTATGTCGGTCCAAAGGATGATTTTGGCTACAATCAGGCCCATGCCGAAGGTGCCGCTGCCGTAAAGGCTATGGAAGGCGTTACCGTGGTCGAGGAGGAGAATGTGGCCGAGACCATCGACGTGCAAAAGTCGATGGAATCGATGATCAACTTTGATGAGGCCAAGCTGCTCTTTCCGACGTCATTTGGGTATTTTGATCCGCATGTGCTGTCTGTCGCCCCTGACCATCCTGATGTCCGGTTCCAGCATGCGGCGGGCCTTTGGAGCGAGGGGATGCCCACCAATGTCGGGTCCTATTTTGGCTATATAGGGATGGGCCAGTATCTGAACGGCATCACCGCAGGCCACGCCACAACAACGAAGAAAATCGGCTTTGTTGCGGCCAAGCCGATCCCGCAGGTGCTGCTGAACATCAACTCGTTCCTGTTGGGCGCGCGTCAGGTCGATCCGGACATCACCTGCCAGGTGATTTTTACCGGCGAATGGTCGCTGGCTGTCAAGGAAGCCGAGGCGACGAACGCGCTCGCAGATGCCGGCTGTGACGTGATCACCTGCCATGTGGATGGGCCAAAGGTCGTCATGGAAACCGCCGCCGGGCGCGACTGCTTTGTCTGCGGCTACCATGCCAACCAGTCCCCGCTGGCACCCGAGAAATACCTAACCGGGGCCGAATGGAATTGGGCTGGCGTCTATACAGGGATGGTGCAGACCGTGCTGGGCGGCGGCACCATTGACAACTTCGTGCGCGGCGGTCTGGCCGATGGGTTCATCAAGATGTCGCCGCTTGGTCCGGCCGTGTCTGATGCATCCCGTGCGCAGTTCGAAACGGTGAAAGCCGAGATCATGACCGGAGGGTTTACCGCCATCAAGGGACCGCTGAAAGATAACTCCGGCAACGTGATCGCGGCAGACGGTGAAGGCTTTGCCGAGGATGACATTGCATTAGAAAGCATGGATTATCTGGTCGAGGGTGTGATCGGCTCGACCTCCTGATCCGCGCAGATGACCCTGTCTGTCTCAGAAGGTACACCCTCTGCCCGGCCTATATTGGGCCTGGCGGGGGTGGCGCGCAAAAGCGAAGCGGTGCTGTTGCCAATCGGCGCGCTGCTTGCAGGCTTTGCGGCGTTCAGCCTGTTCTTGCTGGCGCAAGGCAAATCTCCGGCAGATTTCTTTGCTCTGGTCTACCGCGCAGGCTTTGGCACCGCCTTTTCATGGGAAAACACGCTCTCACGTGCGGCTCCGCTGTTGCTGGCCGCGCTCTGCGTGGCCTTGCCTGCGCGGCTGGGTCTTGTGGTGATCGGTGGCGAAGGGGCCATCGTGTTGGGCGGCGTCGGCGCGGGCTTTGCAGGGGTCCTGCTTTACGGCACGCCTGCCTTGATTGCGCTGCCGATCATGCTGTCCACCGCCATGGCGATTGGCGCGATATGGATCGGCGCGGTCGGCGCGCTGCGCCACTACCGTGGTGTGAACGAGACCATCGCCAGCCTGCTGATGGCCTATATCGCCATTGCCTTGATGAACCATCTGGTCGAAGGGCCCTTGCGCGATCCTGCCAGCCTCAACAAGCCGTCCACCGCACCGCTGGACGAGAGTTTGCGCGTAGGCAACATGCCAGGTTGGGACGTACATTGGGGGTTGGCCTTCGGCGTGATCGCCTGCCTGCTGACTTGGGTCTTGATCGAAAAGACCACATGGGGGTTTGCGGCGCGGATTGCCGGTGGAAATGCCCGGGCCGCTCAGGTGCAAGGTCTGCCTGTTGGCAAGCTGATCGTGGGTTTTACCGCTCTGGGCGGCGCGCTTGCGGGCCTCGCCGGGTTTTTTGAAGTGGCCGCCGTGCACGGCTCGGCCAATGGCAGCCTCGCGAGCGGGTATGGCTACACAGGTATCCTCATTGCGTTCCTGGCGCGTCACAACCCCCTGGCCATCATCCCGGTGGCGGTCCTGTTGGCGGGTTTTGAGGCGTCTTCGGGGCTGGTTCAACGCCGCATGGACTTGCCAGACGCGACCGTGCTGGTGCTGCAGGGTTTTGTCTTCATTTCAATTCTGATGTCGGAAACCCTCTATGGCCGCTTCAAGATCTTTGCACCTGAACGCTGGAGGTCCGGCTGATGGACACCGATCTGGGCTATTGGATCATCCCCTTGGCCATCATTGGTGGGGCCATTCGGGTCTCGACTCCCTTCCTGTTTGTCAGCTTGGGCGAGGCGCTGACCGAGCGCTCGGGCCGCATCAATTTGGGACTTGAGGGGACATTGGTGTTTGGGGCCATGTCGGGCTACGCGCTGGCTTACCTCACGGGCTCGCCCTGGCTTGGGGTGCTGGCGGCCATGATCTGCGGTGCACTGTTTGGCTTGGTCCACGGGGTTATCTGCTCTCTGCCACGGGTCAATGACATCGCTGTCGGGATCGCCATGATGATCTTGGGTCTGGGGCTCGCCTTCTATTTCGGCAAACCCTATGTGCAGCCAGTCGCACCCGATCTGCCCTCGATCAGCTTTGGATGGTGGTCCGACATCCCGCAGGTCCGCGCCACGCTTGAGGTTAATGTGCTGTTCCTGATTGGCGCAGTGCTGGCGGTCATCCTCTGGTGGATGCTGCGCAGCACAAAAATCGGGCTGACCCTACGCGTTGTCGGCGACAGCACGGATGCGGCACGCGCCATGGGGCTGCGCCCCGCTGTCATCCGCACCTGTGCGACGGCCGTGGGCGGGGCCTTTGCAGGCGTCGGCGGGGCGTATCTGTCGCTGTACTACCCGGGCAGTTGGAACGAGGGGATCTCGTCCGGCCAAGGCCTTATGGCCGTGGCGCTTGTCATTTTCGCACGCTGGAACCCGCTGGCCTGCTTTGGGGCGGCGCTTTTGTTCGGCGGCGCAGGCGCGCTTGGGCCCGTGCTGCAATCGGTTGGTATCTCAGAGGGCTACTACCTGTTTTTCGCAGCGCCCTACGTGCTGACCCTTGGCGTTTTGATTGCAACCTCATCGCCGACACGCGCCATGACAGGCGCGCCGGGCGAATTGAGCATCACCAAATAAGGAGGACCCCATGAACGGACTTGGAGGCTTGAACAAATCACCCAATGGCGTGGTGATTGGCCTGGTGCAGCTCAAGCTGCCGGTGGTCGAAACACCCGCCGACCTGGCGGCTCAAGCCGCTCGCATTGTCGAGATGACGGCCAAGGCGCGGCGCAACATGGGCACGATGGATCTGGTCGTTTTTCCCGAATACGCGCTGCACGGTCTGTCTATGGATATCAATCCCGAGATCATGTGCACGATGGACGGCCCCGAGGTTGCGGCCTTCAAACAGGCCTGCATCGACAATGACATCTGGGGCTGCTTTTCGATCATGGAGGCCAACCCCGGCGGCATGCCTTACAATGTGGGCCTGATCATCGACAATACGGGCGAGGTTAAGCTTTACTACCGCAAGATGCACCCTTGGGTCCCGGTTGAGCCGTGGGAGCCGGGCGATGGCGGCATTCCGGTCATCGACGGGCCGAACGGATGCAAACTGTCGCTGATTATCTGCCACGATGGCATGTTCCCTGAAATGGCGCGTGAAGCGGCCTACAAGGGGGCCGAGATCATGTTGCGCACGGCCGGCTACACCGCGCCGATCCGCGATAGCTGGAAATTCACCAACCAGTCGAACGCGTTTTGCAATCTGATGGTGACCGCGAATGTCTGTATGTGCGGCAGCGATGGCACCTTTGACAGCATGGGCGAAGGGATGATCTGTAATTTCGATGGATCGATCATTGCACATGGCACCTCTGGCCGCACGGACGAGATCATCACCGCCGAGGTGCGGCCCGATCTGGTGCGCGAGGCGCGGATCAATTGGGGGGTGGAGAACAACATCTATCAATTCGGTCATCGCGGCTATGTCGCCGTGAAGGGCGGCGCGCAGGATTGCCCCTATACCTACATGACCGATCTGGCGGCGGGGCAGTACCGTCTGCCCTGGGAGGATGAGATCAAAACCACCGACGGCACGGATTTCGGCTTCCCCACGCCCACACGGCCGTTTGCGCCTACCAAGGAGGCCGCCGAATGAGCATCGATGCCAACCCCTATGCTTGGCCCTATAATGGCGACCTCAGGCCCCAGAACACTGCGCTGATGATCATCGATATGCAGACGGATTTCTGTGGGGAGGGCGGGTATGTCGACAAGATGGGCTATGATCTGTCCATGACGCAGGCGCCGATCGCGCCAATCAAGGCCGTTCTGGGGGCGATGCGCGCCAAGGGTTATCACATCATTCACACCCGCGAAGGGCATCGGTCCGACCTCGCAGACCTTCCGGCCAACAAGCGCTGGCGATCCCGGCAAATCGGCGCTGGCATTGGCGATCCCGGCCCGTGCGGTAAGATCCTTGTACGCGGGGAACCGGGTTGGGACATCATCCCTGATCTCTACCCCATCGAAGGTGAGCCGATCATCGACAAGCCGGGCAAGGGCAGCTTTTATGCCACCGACCTGGAAATGATCCTGCGCACCCGGGGGATCGAAAACATAATCCTGACGGGCATCACCACCGATGTCTGCGTCTCCACCACCATGCGCGAAGGCAATGATCGGGGCTTAGAATGCCTCGTGCTATCCGACTGCTGCGGCGCGACGGACAAGGGCAACCATGATGCTGCGCTCAAGATGGTCACCATGCAAGGCGGCGTCTTTGGCGCAGTCAGCGACAGCGCCATGGTGCTGGACCAACTGCCATGAAAGCGATCGGTGTCGAGACCTTGCACATGACCATGCAGTTCGGTGGCTTCACCGCGCTGGACGATTGTTCGATCAAGATCGCCCCAGGCAGTTTCCATGCGCTTCTGGGCGAAAACGGTGCGGGCAAATCCACGCTGGTGAAATGCATGATGGGGTTCTACCACGCCACGTCCGGCGAAATGCTGGTCGACAAGCGGGAGGCGCGGATTGCTGATCCCAAAGCGGCCCACGCGCTTGGGTTGGGCATGGTCTACCAGCATTTCACACTTGTGCCGTCTCTGACGGTGGCCGAAAATCTCGTGATCAGCCGCGAGGACGCACCAAGCGTCATAGACTGGCGCGCGGAACGACGGAACTTGCAAGCGTTCATGGAGCGTATGCCGTTCCAACTGCCGCTGGACCAACCGGTGCGCACATTGGCTGCGGGCGAGAAGCAGAAGCTTGAAATCCTCAAGCAACTCTATCTGGGTCGCCGCTTCCTGATCCTGGATGAACCGACCTCTGTGCTGACCCCGGACGAAGCCGACGAAGTCCTGAGCCATATGCGCAGCATGTGCCGGGACGGAGCAATCTCGGTGTTGATGATCACACATAAATTCCGCGAGGTGACGGCCTATGCCGATACCGTATCTGTCCTACGGCGGGGTAAGCTGGTGGGAGGGGGCAAGGTCGAAGATCTCAGCCACGAAGACATGGCCGGTTTGATGATGGGCGACGCGCAACTGGCGCGCCCTGCTGCCCGCACAGGCACCCGAGGCGCGCCGGTTCTGGAACTGGACAACATCAAGGCCCATGACCGAACCGGGCTCAAGGACATCCAAGTTGACGGTTTGCGCGTCCACGCGGGAGAGATCGTGGGTTTGGCAGGAATATCGGGCAATGGCCAGACCGAATTGATGGAAATCCTTACCGGGCAGCGCGTCTGCCAAAGTGGTGAGATTTGGGTCAAAGGAATGCCCTACAGCGCAAGCCGGGCCGAAGCGCAGAGCCACAACATCCGCTTTCTACCCGAAGAACCGCTACACAATGCCTGCGCTCCGCGCATGACGGTCAGCGACAACATCGCGTTTCGGAGTTTTGATACGAATGGTGGTGTCTGGCTATCGCAGCGCAGCTTGCGGGCACGCGCCGAAGCACTGGTGCGCCAATTCAAGGTCAAGACGACCACGGTTGATGCGCCGATCAGCGCTTTGTCCGGTGGCAATGTGCAGCGGGCGGTGCTGGCGCGCGAATTGTCGGGCGAGGTGGATTTGCTGATCATCTCGAACCCTTGCTTCGGCCTTGATTTTTCGGCTGTGTCCGAAATCCGCGCGCGCATCATGACCGCCCGAAACGAAGGCGCTGCCGTTCTGATCCTGTCAGAGGACCTAGACGAAATTATGGAGTTGACCGACCGGGTCCTAGTCATGTCCGAGGGCAGGCTCACCTATGAGGCCAACACCGCCGAGGCCGATATGGCCAGCATCGGCCATCACATGGGCGGGCATGCGTGATGGTTGAGGTCAGACCGGCGCTGCCGTTTCCCTTCACCTTCGACCCGGCGACCACAGCGCTTGTGGTCATCGACATGCAACGCGACTTTATCGAACCCGGCGGATTTGGCGAAACGCTAGGTAACGATGTTTCGCTGCTGCAAAGCATCGTGCCAACCACAGCCGCCCTGCTTGCGCTGTGCCGTGCCAAGGGGGTCAAAGTGATCCACACCCGCGAGTGTCACAGGCCCGATTTGTCCGATCTGCCACCTTCGAAACGCAACCGTGGCGCGCCCAGCCTGCGCATAGGAGACAAAGGCCTAATGGGCCGTATCCTAGTCGCAGGCGAAGACGGTGCGGATATCATCCCGGAGTTGGCCCCCGTCGCTGGCGAGCTGGTGATCGACAAACCAGGCAAAGGAGCGTTCCATGCCACGTCGCTTTCCGACCATCTTAAACGGAACGGGCTTTCCCAGTTGATTATTGCAGGTGTCACCACCGAGGTCTGCGTGCAAACAACGATGCGGGAGGCCAACGACCGTGGCTTTGACTGCCTGTTGATCGAAGATGCGACCGAGAGCTATTTCCCCGCGTTCAAGGCCGCCACACTTGAGATGATCCGCGCGCAAGGGGCGATCGTCGGCTGGACCGCGCGTTTCGAGCAACTGGAGGCCGCCTGGAATGTTTGAACCACTGGTCATCTCGGATCTGCCGCGCCGGTTTGCGGATCTGCCATTTAAGCCGTTTCGGGATGGTGTCGACATCCACTACATGAAACAGGGCACGCCCGCCGTCGCCTTGCTGCGATACGCGCCCGGCGCCCGTGTTCCGATGCACCGCCATACGGGACTGGAAACAATTCTCGTGCTTGAAGGCGCGCAATCAGATGAGCGCGGTACTTATCCTGAGGGCTCGTTTGTCCTGAACCCTGAAGGGAGCGCGCACTCAGTCTGGTCAGACACGGGTTGTGTGGTGCTGATCCAGTGGGAGCGCACGGTTGAAATCCTTGAGTGAGGCCCGTTGCCATGTCAGCCGGGCCCAGCCGATACATTCAAGTTTTGTTGACGAAACGCTTGGATACCGTTCTGACAGGTCTCGGCCAAATTGCTCTGCAAACCGAGAGGCGGCCACCGAAAGCCCGCGTCCGGCAAGCTGGCCGATGATCGAAAGGAGTTAATGAGTGTCGTGACAACGGAGTAGTCATTTTTTTGAATAGGAGTATTGGTCTGCTTTGCCCGCGTCTTGCTCATTGCCTGACGAAATCTCGCTGCGCTTGTTACGAATGGCCGCATTTTTCGCCGCATTGCAGAGCTCAAGATCATCCGCACGAGGCGAAATCAGTGCTGCGAGCGGGCGCAGCGAGAAATTCGAATTCACAGGAAGGGCTCACCATCGACCAACGCTGCATAAGGGACTGACATCCGCTTCGAAATGGCGAACGGTAGGACCGTTCGCCAACGTCGCTCAGATGTCGATACGCTCGGCGATGCTCAGGGCATCCTCAAGTTCAACGCCAAGGTAACGCACTGTGCTGTCGACCTTGGTTTGACCAAGCAGCAGTTGGACCGCGCGTAGGTTCCCGGTCTTTCGGTAGATCTCGGCTGCCTTGGTCCTGCGGAGCGAATGGGTGCCATATCCGCTTGGTTCCAACCCAATCGCCGTGACCCAATCACGAACAAGCCGTCCATACTGGCGGGTTGAAATGTGGGGCCGATCATGGAAGCGACTTGGAAACATAAACCGACACGCAAACATCTCGGGAGATTTGACCCAGGCTAAGACACTTTCACGCGTGTTTTCCGTCAGTTCGAACTGGACCGGCCGCTTGGTCTTGCTCTGGATGACCGACACGCGTTCTCGCACACGATCATCCTTGACCAGGTCAGACACAGCCAATTTGACGAGATCACAGCCGCGCAGCTTGCTGTCGATGGCGACGTTGAAAAGCGCCAGATCGCGTAGGTAACCCGCAAGTTCGAGCCGCGCCCTAAGCGACCAGACCTGTTTGGGCAGCAAGGGCCGTTTTTGACCGATGATCCGCCCTTTGTTCCAGGCTCTGCGTTTCGGGGTGGTTGCGGGAAGTTGGACTCTTGGCATTATTTGGCCTCCGATCCACCCTCCAAGCCCAATCATCAGCACCGCGCTGACGGAACGACTCTACAATTTGATCGAAGGGCTGGTGTCGGAGATTCAGGACGGCGGTTGTTGCCGCGCGAGCATTGGTCCGTTCAGAGCCCATTTTAACCGATGCTGCGGCTTGCGCGAATCCCTGGTTGCAAGTGGCGGCGGATAAGAAACTGAGGCTTTTGTTGCGTGAGCGAAGTTGCTTTCTTCAAACAATCGAGTGACTTTGCTGCCATGCAGAATGAACTCGCAATAACCTCTGATCTATCTTCTGGCGGAATGGTTCGCCAACTCCTCAAGAAAGAAGGGCGCAAGAAAACAGAGCTATTCGCCTGCTTCGAGGACATGACCTTTGGGCCTTGGGTCGCAACCGGTGAACCTGAACAACTGCTCAGGTTGAGGCATAGGTATTGGTGCAAGTCAGGGATTGCAGAGCGAGTAAACCGACCTCGTGAGAGGCGATCACTGCGAAAACTCCTAAACGCTTCAGACCATGTTGAAATCATGATTGCAGGCGAAGGAAGGGAGCAAATCTTCCTACTAGGACTTGCCAACATGCTTCGGCAAACCGCACGAAAAGGACGTATTGTCCAGCTGTTTCAATACCCGTCTAAGAAACATTGGCATTCACTCGCTATGCTGAACCTTGAGGCTCTTTCCGAGAGGCCGAATCCAAAACGGGTAGATGACAACTTATTGACACGCCTTGAAGAAATCTGGAGTGTTATAATTTCCAACTCACCGGAAGCGTTGTTCGCATTCCGCCAACACCATACTGCTTCTGATACGCTTCCTTACATCAATCGCGCATTAGATGACCTGATCTCATCGTACCCAAAGGTCGATAACGGTCTCTCCCTCGCGCAAGAGCGATTGCTCAAGGCAACTCCGAACGAATGGACGAAATCGGCACGAGTTGTTGGCCACGCAATGGTTGGCGACGAGCCAGACGGAAGATCATTTGGTGATGGCATCCTGTTCTCAAATCTGATCGGCATGTCTGATCAAAACCAATACAATCCGACTGTCGAGATGCGAGGTGATAGGCGTACAATGAGAGCAACCGAAGTTCGACGGACCAACTTTGGCGAGGCGTGCCTTCGAGGATCGGGCAACCACGTTTCGGTCAACGGCATCGATACTTGGGTCGCGGGCGTTCATCTCAACTCGGCTGAAGGTCGTATCTGGTTCCGGAACGCGGAAGGTAACTTGGCAAACACCTAACCGACCAAGATAGGCGAACCTCTTTTTCTTTGCCGTACAATACAAACCCGCCATTCGCGCTCTCGTGGCGAAAGGGAGCTAAGTCCGCAACTGGATCGTTGAGGGCGTGGTGTTTGCTGCGGCTTGCACGAATGACCGGTGTTCCCGCCGCATGGCGGCATCGAGATTAACGCAGTTGCAGCGATTTCTGCGCTGCGTGCGCACGCAGCGAAAAAAGTCGATGACCGGGTTTGGGCTCACTACCGACCTTCGCCACCAAGCGACCGAGTAACTGCTGCCAGCCTAAAGCGGAAATTGGAATTGGCGACCCGAATGCGGGCAACGCGGACTTTGCGGACTTGTGCACATGCGGCTATTGCTGACGCAGCATTTCATCGCCCGTGCAGAACGTTTGTTGTTGCGGTGCAGCGCAAGTCACCGAAGCAGTCATTCCAAGGCTTCGATTTCGCCTGAACCGAAACTGAAAATTCGCCGCAGTCCGATCCGACAACTCAGACGCGGACTTTGCCGCCCTTGGATCCGCCGGTTCGAAGGCCCGATTGGTTCACATCAAAGCTGCGATTAAAGTCACTTAAGGCGGACGCGCCTGTCACAGTACTTATGTGTTGGGTTACAGGCTTCAAACCTCAAGGGATTGAGAACAAGTCACTCGAAGATCGTCGTTATGCCTTTTGCGGCAGCTGGATGTGTGGGGCCTATGTCTTTGACGGTATCGATTGCAGTGCCACTGATGGCGTTTGCCATCCGCCCATACTCCGATTTTTTTCATATTGAGAGGTTCGATTGATGCTTAGAGCGCCTTGGCGATGGTCGCAGAGTGGCTCTCAATTTTAGGATAGTGTTTTGAGAAACGTTCATACCGTGCTTCCATGTTGGGAAACTGGTCAGGGTTCGGTCGAATGCGGTGGGTCGGTGCTTGTGCTGCGGCTCTCTGGAATTCCATGCGCCCCGATGTCGACATGACTGCCGCACATGCAGCTCCCAGTAACACCGGTTCTTCGGATGCAGGCAGATGGAGATCGCATCCGGTCGCATCTGCATATAGCTGCACCAAGAGTTCGGATTTTGCGTGACCGCCGCTCAAATCAATGGTTTCGATGGGCACGCCCTCACGCCGCATCGCATCGATGATCTGGCGGGTGCCAAAGGCAATTCCTAGTGCTGTTGCACCATAGAGTTTCGGAAGCATCTTTGCCGGCTCTTGCAGCGATAATCCCAGGATGGCCCCGCGCATCGCCGGATCAGCGAAGGGGGAGCGATTTCCAAGAAAATCAGGCAAGACGCAAATCTCGGAGCCGTAATCTGGATCTGCTCGCAAGCCATCGAGGAAGGCCTGACCAAGGGTTTCATGTGGCTTTTTTGTTGGGGCGCGGAACATCCCGAGGATCTGGGCAAGTGCTGCGCCGGTGGCGCTTTGCCCGCCTTCAAGTGCGTACCAGTCCTCTAGCACCGCGCCCTTATATGGCCCCCAAACGCCAGATACTTCCCTACGCTGTTTCGTTAGTGCGATGTGACAATTCGACGTGCCTGCGATGAGAGCAAGACGTCGATCAATGCGCGTCTGATGCAGACCCGATGTTCCAAGCGCACCTGCGTGGGCGTCAATCAAACCCATGCCTACAGCGCAAGATGTTGTAAGACCAAGATCATATGCAGCGGCATCCGTTAGGGTCCCAACTTTGGTCCCGATGGCTTTGGCATGTAAAGGCAAGGCCGCCCGGTCAAGAAGATCACTCAGACCGACAGACTGAAGGAAATCCTTACTCCAGCCGCCGGCATCTGGATCGTATGTCCACTTGCAGCTCAGGGTGCAGGCGGACCGCTCAAACGTGCCGGTGGACTTGAATGAGAGGAAGTCTGCCAGATCACCTGCATAACCAAGCTTTGCCCAGACATCCGGCCGGTGCCGCTTCACCCACATCAGTTTGGGGATTTGCATTTCCACCGACATTGCACCGCCAAGATTGCGCAGCACGGATGCGCCGGTCGCGTTGACCTCTTCTGCTTCGGCTGTGGCGCGGTGGTCCATCCACATGATGACGTTCCAGAGCGCTTCGGTCGTCGATAATGGAAGGGGCTGATGCTCTCGGTCCAATAAGACAAGGGAGCATGTCGCGCTGTACGACAGAGCCGTTACCTCCTCCCCATCGACACGCGCCGCAGCCAAAGCCTCAGAGACGGCCACGCAGATCGCAGACCAAATGTCCTCGGACGATTGTTCGACATGATCCGCATTAGGGCGGTGTTGGGCTATGGGATGCTTACCGACACCGATAAGTGCTGCTTGCGCGTCAAACACACCGCAGCGCGCGGACCCCGAGCCGACGTCAATTCCAAGAACATAGCTCATCGTGGTCCCTTATCGTTTGGCCTGGAAGGGCGCGCGCAGGATCATCACAAGAATGAGGAACCCGCCCCAGGCGGCGGTCGCCAAGTGCTGGCTCGCGCCCATAAGGTTCATCCCGGAGGCAATGACCTGAAGGCTCATCAAGCCGACGGCTAGCGGAAGGACCCGCCCAAAGCCGCCGAAGGGATTCGCACCTGCGAGAAAACAAGCGAGGATCGTGATCAGTAGGTAGCTTTCCCCGTGCCCCACGCGGACCGAATTAAAGCGCGCCAGCATGATGATCCCGGCAAGGCCCGCGAGCGCCCCAGAGAGCCCATACACCCAGACCAGCACACGGTTCACGTTGATCCCAGAATAGAGCGAGGCCTGCGGGTTCGACCCAACCATGTGGATGGAGAAACCAAGTTTGGTGAACTGCATGATGTAAAAGCACACGGCTACCGCGATCAGAAAGACCAGCATGGGGATGGGGAAGTCAAGAACGCTCTCGTGACCCAAGGTCCGAAAACTATCAGGCAGACCAGAGATGTCGCTGCCGCGTGTGAGCAGCTCGCCCACGCCGCGCAGAAAGATCATGACCCCCAGCGTCACCAGAATCGGGTGTGCCCCGACATAGGCCACCATCGCGCCCGTCGCGAGGCCAATGAGCAGCCCGGTGCCCATGCCGATGACAAGTGCCACTGGCAGGGCCGTGATGCCCGCGTCCATCATGAAAGACTTCACGAAGAACGCCGAGGCCAACCCGCAAATATTAGCGGTGAAAGTGACCGCGAGATTCAGGCCGCCTGCGATAATCGGAATGAACATCGCAAGCGTGAGCAATCCGAGTTCGGGCAGCTGAAATGCCATCGAGCGGAAGATCCCCGCGGACAGGAATTGCGGCGCAAGACTGCCAAAGAGCACGATCGAGGCGATCAGAAACAAAACCATCGCGGAGAGCTCGATCCGGTCGCCTGACCATGTGGTGAATGCCTGTCGCATCCTAGGCCTCACTTCGCGATTTCAGGGTTTCAGGCAGAAGCCGCTCTGCGTTGCTTGCGGTGATGGCGATCAGGATTATTGCGCCCACGATCATCTTGAATGCGAAGGGCGTGATGCCCAAAAGGTTCAGACCGTTCTGAATAAGCGCCAGAAGGACGACGCCAAGAACTGCGCCCAGGACCGACCCGCGCCCGCCTCCCAAAACCGCACCGCCCAACACGACCGCTGCAAGAATATCCAGTTCCCGGCCATAGAGCGCGTTGGGAACGACTTCGCGCACGATATGCGCCTGCATCAGGCCCGCAATGCCCGCGCAAAGACCGAGCCACCCGTAGGCAAAGGCCTGTATCCACGCGATGTTGATGCCGGAACGTCGGGCCGCGTCCGGGTTTGACCCGAACCCGTAGATTTGTCGTCCGAGGCCTGTCCGCGACAGGATAATCCACGTCGCGGTGACCACTGCGACCATGGCCAAGACCGGCAAATAGAGTGTCGCTGACCCTCGTTCTAAAGGAACGCTCAGGATAGCCACACGATCATAGAGCCAATCGGGAATGTCGTAGAGAGACCGCCCCCGCGACAGATACATCAGCAGCCCGAAGAACAGGTTGAACGTCCCAATGGTGACGATGATCGAAACGATCCGAAAGCGGTGGATGAAGAGCGCATTGAAAAGTCCCAAAGACATGCCCACCCCGCTCGCCAGCAGAAGGCCAATTGCCCAATTGCCGCCACCCGTCGGCATCAAAAGGACAACCGTGACGTACTGCACCACCGACGCAGCCACAGAAAAGGAAATGTCGATGCCGCCGGCAATCAGAACAACAACCAGCCCAACGGCGAAGATGATGTTCACCGATTGATTGTTGAGCAGATCAAACACGTTCTGCAGGGAGAGAAAGCTGTCTGTTGCCAGACTCAAGAACGCCGACAACAGGAGGATCAGGAGCGTCAGCACGCCCTCGGGGCTCACGAGGAAGCTACGCATTGATCAAGCCCTCGAGAGCTTCTTCTTCGATGTCATGGGGGCTGAGTTCTTCGCGTATGGATCCGTCACGCAGGATGAGCACGCGGTCGGCGTGCGTGTGCACTTCGCTCGCCTCATCGGTGATGAGAAGAATGGCCATGCCTTGATCGGCGAGGTCTCGCGCGATGCGAAAAATGCCGGCTTTGGCCCCCACATCAACGCCCACCGTCGGCGCATCCAGGATCAGAACCTTCGGTTTGGTAGCGAGCCACTTCGCTAAGACAATCCGTTGTTGGTTGCCGCCCGAGAGCGAAGAGACCGGTAAATCTGGGTTGCTGACTTTGGTTTTGAGCCTGTCGATCCAGTGATCACACAGCGCGCGGATCCGGCCTGGCGAGAGCCAGTATGAAGGCTGCGCCAGATCGTCGAGGACGGTTGCGGCGGTGTTCTTGACGATGGATTGGGTCTGCACCAGCCCGAGGTTGAGCCGGTCCTCTGACACGTAAGCGATGCCCGCCTCAATGGCGTCCTCGTTGCTCGCAAACCGAACGGGCCGCCGATTTAGAAGAATGTCACCAAGATGAGGCCGAGTCATGCCGAAGAGCGACAGCGCAAGTTCGGTCCGGCCCGACCCCATCAAGCCAGTCAGCCCGAGGATCTCCCCTGCGTGCAGGGAAAATGAGATATCCTGATACTCGCCTGTGCGGGATAGCTTGCGCACTTCGAGCACCGTATCGCCGAAGTCCTTCTTTGGTCTTTGTTTCTCGTTGAGTTCCAGCCCAGTCATGAGTTCAGACAGGCGTTTTTGCGTCATGCCTTCCGTGGGGTATGTGCCGACAAGTTTGCCGTCCTTTAGAATGGTCACCCTCGCGCAAACATCCAACACCTCAGCCAAACGATGGCTGACAAAGACGATGGAGATGCCCTCGGAGGAGAGTTTTCTGACGATCGCGAGAAGCGCTTGGGTTTCCTTCCGTGTGAGCGATGCGGTGGGTTCATCCATAAAGATGATCCGCGCATCAGCGGCCAGGACACGGCAAATGGCAACGATCTGACGCTTGGCGATACTCAGGTCACCAAGTCGAACATTTGGGTCAAGCTCAATACCGATCCGGGAGATGACGTCTTCGGCGGTCTTTCGGGTGTCCGACACCTTCCGTGCCCCGAAAGGTCTCGAGACAAAGGCATCGAACGAGATATTTTCAGCAACCGTCAAATCCGGAAAGAGCGCCAGGTCCTGCCATATGACATGCAAGCCGTGCTTTTTGGCCTCTTGGGGCAAGACGCTGGCAGTCGCGGGAGCGCCGCCGAAGGAAATCTCGGCACCGGGCTCAGGGACGTTTACGCCGTTGATGACCTTAATCAGGGTGCTCTTTCCGCAGCCATTTTCACCAGCAAGACAATGAACTTCCCCCTTCTCAAGTTCGAATGAGACATTCTCAAGCGCCGTGAACGCGCCAAACTTTTGAGTGACGCCCGAGGCGCGCAATGCTTGCTTAGCCATAACGATCCTCTGCCACATGATCCCTCATCTGACGTGACGCTATATGAATTACGGAAAGTTGTCGGGGCGCGACCACAAAGGGCAGCCGCACCCCTGGGAGGAGCGGAGGTCAGAGACCCAGATCGGCCAGGCCGTCTATAGTCTCGGTGTTCAACGCCAACGGCTTATTTGCAAAGATGTTGTTTCCATCGAGTGCAATCTCACCGAGAAGGGGTAGGTCATTGCCATCGGCAATTTGACCGCCGTCGACAAGCATGTTCCCAAGCTCTACAAAAACCTTACCGGCTTCCAACGGGCTCCAAACAAAGCCACCGGTGATCGCTCCATCGTGGACAAGCTTCCGACCTTGCCCAGCGGAAAAAAGTCCCACAACGGCGACTTCACCAGCAAGACCGCGCTCCTCGACCGCGCGTGCCGCTCCAATCGGGCCTTGGCTACCAAAAGCCAGCACGCCTGCAAGGTCGGGGTTCGCGCGCATCAGGTCGAGCGTCGTGTTACGGCTGTCATCGACGCTTTCAGCGACGCCGAAGCGATCAGCGACCTGGCTCATGCCAGGGCAGTTTTCATTGAGCCAGGATACCGCCGCATCCGCCCAAGCGTTATGCGCAGGGACCGTCAGACCCCCGACATAAACAGCATATCCGCCCTCGCAGCCGGTAGCCTCAGCAAAGAGCTCGGCATGCGCGATCCCAAGGTCATCCGACGAAACCATCTCGAAATTGAAGTCGTTGTTCACAGTGTCGGGGGACTCGTGCGTGATGACAACAATGCCCTCGGATCGCGCGCGCTCGAGCACCGGCTCCAACACCGTTGCGTCATTGGGAACCACACCAATGACATCGACACCACGTGCGATCAAATCCTCAATAGCGCGCACTTGCAAAGCAGGGTCGTCGCTTGTTGGACCCACCATGAACGCATCAACGCCGAGGGCTTCAGCCTGCTCCTGAATGCCCTGCTCCATAGCGTTGAACCACGGGATGCCACCGATTTTTACGACGACGCCAATTGTCGTCTCCGCAGACGCGGTCCCCGCTGAAAGCAATGCAGCGACAGCCGCGCCGCCAAGAATCTTGGAAATGCCTTTCATGGCTTCCTCCCTGATTGAGCCCTCTTCGGGCATTTTGGTCACGCACATCTTTCTTGCGCAACCGGTTGTGCATGGATTGCACAATCGGTTGTGCGGTGTCAACATACCAAAATGCGGAGAATTCGAGCCAAGCAGGCAAATGTCTGAAAGCCCAAAGAAAACAACGATCTACAATCTGGCTGATCTCGCGGGGACCTCTGCGGGCACTGTGAGCGCGGTCATCAACGGCAATTGGAAGAAACGCAGAATCAGCAGGAAAATGGCGGAGCGTGTTCTGAAGCTCGCTGAAGAACACGGGTTCGCGCTCAATATGCAAGCGCGGGCGCTAAGCCGCGAAAAGTCTGGCATCATCGGCATGATCGTTCCGATGTATGACAACCGCTACTTCAGCTCGATCGCGCAGGAGTTCGAAGCGCGGGCGCGTGATGCGGGCTATTTCCCAATCGTCACCTGTACACGACGCGATCCGGATCTTGAGGTCGCGGCTGCGCGTGCGATGTTGGGATATCAAGTGGAAAGGCTGATTTGCACCGGGGCGACCGACCCGGACAGGATCCACGACCTATGCGCCGCAGCAGGTGTGCCCACGCTAAATCTCGACCTTCCCGGCACCAAGGCGAGCTCCGTGATCTCTGACAACTATAAGGGGGCATTGGAGCTGACTGACAGCCTTCTTGCCGTCAAAGCATCGGCGCAACCAACTGTCCTCTTTATTGGAGGCAGAGCGACAGACCACAACACGTCCGAACGGATAAAGGGGTTCCATGAGGCGTGTAAAAAGGGTGGCGTGCCGGAAGCAGACATCCATGTATTGCCTTGTGGCTATGCGGCACAGAAAGCGAGATCAGCTTACGTAGACTGGGCGAAAGCGCAAAAGACCACGCCCGATATTCTCTTTGTAAACTCAACAATTTCCCTCGAGGGCTTGCTCCCCCTCCTTGATGCAAACGCAGATGGCGACCCTCAGATCATCGTGGGCTGCTTCGACTGGGATCCATTCGCGGCGCGGACGAACCTCGAAATGCGCATGGTAAAGCAGGACGTCGGCTCCATGCTGGGGGCACTGTTCGATTTGTTTCGGGAGCCGAAGGGTGATATTCGACTGATACAAATCCCTACCATTGTGCAGGGAAAAGACTCGTCCGTCTAAGTCTATGTTCTTGATACATTTAGAGGTTCCAGCGGACTCGTAGCCAGCTCGGCCCAGGACAGTTCCGTGATACTTCTGCAGCATAGGATCCGACGGATGATCAACCAGTTTTGGCTGCTCCAATATGGGTTAAAATCGGCTTTGGAAGGATTGCCGAAACTGGTGTAACGCGCAGCGTTTGGCAGATATGAGCTCAGCACCGACCAACGCCGCATGAAGTACAGACACCCGCTTCGAAATGGCGAACGGTAGAACCGTTCGCCATCATCGCTCAGATATCAATACGCTCAGCGATGCTCAGGGCATCTTCGAGTTCAACGCCAAGATAACGCACTGTACTGTCGACCTTCGTGTGACCAAGCAGCAATTGCACCGCGCGGAGATTGCCGGTCTTTCGATAAATCTCCGCTGCTTTTGTCCGGCGGAGCGAGTGGGTGCCATATCCACTCGGCTCTAACCCAATCGCTGAGACCCAATCACGAACAAGCCGTCCATACTGGCGGGTCGAGATGTGTGGACGATCATGGCAGCGGCTTGGGAACATAAACCGACATGCAAACATCTCGAGGGATTTGACCCAGGCCAAAACAGTTTCGCGAGTGTTTTCAGTCAATTCAAACTGCACCGGTTGCTTGGTCTTGCTTTGGATCACAGAAACGCGTTCCCGAACGCGATCATCCTTTACGAGGTCAGACACGGACAATTTGACCAGATCACAACCACGCAGCTTGCTGTCGATGGCGACGTTGAACAACGCCAGATCGCGTAGATTGTCCGCAAGTTCGAGCCTGGCCCGGATCGCCCAGACCTGTTTTGGCAACAGGGGCCGCTTCTGGCCGATGATGCGTCCTTTGTTCCAGGCTTTGCGCTTGGGGGTGGTTGCGGGAAGTTGGACTCTTGGCATGATATGCCCTCCGATCCTCCCTCCACACCCAGTCATCAGCACTGCGCTGACGGGACCATTCTACGGTTTGGCCGAATGCCCGGTATCAAAGACGCATGTTAACTGTGGTTGCCGCACTAGCATTGGGCAGCTGCGAGCCCAACTTGTGAGTCAAAATTTCTCGGTGCATGCGCTCGCAGCACAGATTGTGCCGCATGCGCATCATTTTGAACTCTTTGCTCCGACGTTAAGAGCGGACGTTCGTGTCGGGGGGAGCAAGGGTGGCCAGGCAAAAGGCAAGTCGGGAACCAAATTGTTCGTCGGCGTCACGTCGGCCCGCTTTGTTCAATTTCGTAACACGTTAAAGAGTCCCTCTCCAAATCCAATAAATCTGCCGGGCTATTGATGCCGGATAGATGCAATCACTTGGCTATGTTTCGCCAATCGCGGACATCTTCGGTCGGCTTCTTGGGCACAAATCGGCGGCACCTTTTGCTCAGACAAGGGTGCGGGCTTTTAAGAAACCTGTGCGTTGGATCGTGCCAACCGTTCGAACACTCTGGCCACGGCTTCTGCGCCGGGATCAGTGTTTCCTTTCAATTGGGCCGCATTAACGTAGGCTGCTCGGCCTGCTTTAGCCTTCAGCATGAATGCGGTATCCTCTGCGCCTTTTCTTGCAAGTGAAGCGGCGTCTTCTAGACCTTGTTCAAGCACCTCCAATGCCGGTTCCAGCGCGTCGATCATCGTGCGATCGCCAAGGTTCGCGCCACCTACCTCTTTGATACGCTGCAGACCAAACTGCAGCGCAGCAATGGGTGTGCGTCCGCTCGAACATGCCTCACCGGCAGCAGAGAAGAAAATGGCCAGAATGACACCGAAGGAACCACCCATGGTTTGGGTCAGTTCATGACCGATCGCTGGAAAGAGCTGGATCAGATCAGCTTGAGGAAGTTTATCCAAACGGTCCAGAAGCGCGCGAGCAGCTGTGGCAACTGTCGCACCCGTGTCACCATCACCAGACTTAGAATCTAGCGCATTCAAATCCGCCTCGGCGTCGATCAAAGCGTCACAGCATTCACGAATGATCCGTGCGTGGCCATCGTGGCTAGAGGCCAGAATGCGAACCGAATTTGAATGCTCTGGCAGAGGCAAAAGCGCCGTCGGCACGATTTCCTGCATGTCGGGCCAGGAAGACACTGCGACCTCCGCTTGCAGCAGCGGTAAGTCTGTTTCGTCAACCGGGTAGACTGAGATGCAAACACCGTGCATGTCCAACGCGGTCATCAATGGCGCAGGTCCAACGATGTGGGTGATCCTGTCGCCAATGCTTGATTTTTGGAGTTCCTGGGTCAGGACAGACATCTCAAGCGCGGTCGTCCCACCCAGGTTGTTCAACAAAACACAGTAATTATCCGCTGTTAAATGTGGTTCGAGCTTTGAAGCAGCGTCTGCAACCGCCTTCTTGGCATCCTTGAAAGCGATTTGCTCGGCTCCGGATTCGCCATGAATCCCAAGGCCCATTTCGATATCACCTTCGGCAATACGATCTTCGCGATCACTGCCTGGCACAGTGCAACTGCTCAAAGACATTCCGATACTGATTGCGCCTTGCGCCGCACGCTGTGCGGCGTTTGTGACGTCTTCCAGGTCACCACCCGCCTCGGCAACCGCACCAGCTATCTTATGGACGAAGAGTGTCCCCACGAGACCACGAGGTTGGGCCAAGTCGGGCAACGCAATGTCGTCTTGCACGATCACCATGTTAACACGCAAACCCATCTCACGCGCCCGAGCAGCCGCCAATCCGAAGTTGAGCCGATCACCTGTGTAGTTTTTGACCACCAGCAAACAACCAGCCTTACCTGTGACGGCCTGGATCCCTGCCAGAACCGCATCGACCGACGGCGAGGCAAATACATCGCCGCAGACAGCAGCAGTGAGCAATCCAGAGCCTACGAAACCCGCGTGTGCGGGCTCATGGCCTGATCCCCCACCGGATACGATCGCCACTTTGCTTTGGTCCCAGTCGCTACGCACTACAACCCGCACAAAAGGATAGCCATCCAACCTCGTCAGCTTTCCGCCAGAGGCTGCGACCACACCATTGATGGCCTCTTGAACGATGTCTTCTTTCTTATTGAAAAACTGTGCCATGGAGCGTGCCTTTTGTATGGTCTTGATTTGCTTGTCAGTTCCTCCGGGCGGCCCAGGAAGCAGGACGCCCGGAGAAGGTTTGCAGTTCTCATATTCAGCAACCGATCGGGAGGAGACGGTTTGCCGGGCTCAGAACTGCGGACAGTCACGCGCAGTCAGATGCGCTTGGAATGCTCTTAATTGATCGCGCTGTTGTAGAAGTTCGCTTCAACGTCATCCATATCGACAGCCGCCAGATCTTCGGGCAGCTCATAGGCCATGGCATCGGCTTTCACCTTCTCTTTGTCGAAGTTGTTCCCTTCGGCAACGAAGTCGTTCACTACGAAGTCACCGGCGTTGATGTCCGTGGACAGCAGGCCGATTTCCTTTTGCACATCAAAGAATTTCTGGAAGCCCGCGATGTCATGCTCACCCCAACCAGCGCGCGCCGACAGGTCACCTTTGAAGGTGCGGTGGATCTGCATCAAGCTTTCGGTGCCAGCACGGGGGCCAAAACCCTGACGGGTTGCGGGCAGCGCCTTGAACACGATGTCGGCAGCAGCACGTGGATTGTGCTCGGCGAATTCGTGGCCCATGGCCATGCCTTTGACATAGGCTTGCAGAAACGCTTTCTTGTCGGGGTCTTCAACATCTGCCCGGCGCACAACTTGGCTGTTGGATGGCAGTGGCGAGCCACGCATACCCATCCAGTAGTCAAACTTCTGGTTGTTCTTTTCGAGCAGAGCGCGCAGACCTTCCCAGGACAGGCAGGCATCGCCTTCGCCCGCGGCCAAAGCAGCGGTCCAGTTCGGGAAGCCCGCTTCTACGTAGTTTACTTTAGATACGTCAACGCCAACGGCTTTCAGCATCGGATCGGCGATGGACTGCCAAGCGGCCGACCCTAGAAGGACTGTCTTGCCTTCCAGACCGCGGAGATCGGTCATGCCTTCGCCTTTGCGGAAAGCGATGTTAAAGAGGTCCAGATAGCCGGTGCCGAAGATCGACACGAGGCCCATTTCGTTCTCGATCGAATTGCCTAGGATGCCAGGTGCAGGGAAACCCATGTCAGCTTGGCCAACAGAAACGAATTGCACCACTGCGGTCCCACCGGGAGGTCCAGGTTGCAGTTCAAGCTCTACGCCCAGATCACCGAAGTAACCCATAGCTTGCGCAACCCAGATGGCATAGTCGTCCATCACTTCGATGGTGCCGCGCGGGGAAATCCATGTGTGCTTGCCCGAATAGGGCGCTGCCATGGCCGAGGTTGCAGACATCAGGCCGCCTCCAAGGCCCGTTGCGGTTACGACGCCAGCGCTGCTGACTTTCAGAAAATTCCGCCGGGACAAACCGGTTTGATTGATAAGGCGTTTCATACCTTCTCCTCCACTGTTCCCACTCTGTTGATAATGGCGGTCTGCTGAGCGGGGCATCGCAGACCGCTCATGGTTCAGCTTTCCCAGCCGGCCAGTTTTTTGCCGAGCCATGAGAAGAAGACGTAGATGCAGATACCCATCACTGCGAGGATCAGGATCACGGCAAAGAACTCAGCTGTGCGCAGGGTCGACGAGAACGTTGTCAGTTTGCTGCCTAGGCCAAAGCCACCGCCGGACATCTCGGCCCCAATCGCCGTAATGACCGAAAAGATCGCGCCCATCATCAGACCAACGATGATCATTGGCATTGCCATGGGGATGCGGATTTTTGTGAAGATCTGCAACGTCGTCGCGCCGTAGGACCGTGCCAAAGCGATTTTGTCGTGGTCGACGCGCCGGAAGCCTGTGGCAGAGTTAATCATCACCATCGGACCCGCCGCCAAAGCGACGGCGATGATCCGCGGTGCATAGCCAAACCCAAAGTTCAGGATCAACAAAGGCACCAGCGCCAACATAGGCGTTGTCACCAGGAGCAAGATGTAAGGTGTGATGATCTTTTCCACGAAGGGAAATTGCGTGATCACAGCAGCGAGGATCATCCCAATGGACGCGCCGATGGTGTATCCCACGGCAAGCTCGACAAGCGTGTAGCCCAGATGTGGCGCGATTTCATCGAAGTGGACAAATAGCGCTGTCACGATGGCCGAAGGTGTCGGCATGACGAACTCTTTGACCTCGAAGTAGCGCAGTAGGAATTCTGCCCCGCCGATGATGACGACTGCGACCGCGAAGATCGCTAACACTTCGGTCATGTTTTGAATTTTTGGACCCGAAGTCAGGCCGCCGGACATGTTAACGCTCGAGGGCGCGTCGCTTGTGTTGGTACTGTCACTCATGGGCTCTACTCCGCAGCCACGGCCGCGGCGGCCGATGTAGGTTGATGTTGGATTTCTGCTTTGATCTCGTTCACGAGGTCGAAAAACTCTTTGCTCTCCATGAGCTTGAGTTGCCGAGGCCGCTCGAACGGCACGTCAAATACCTTGTGCATTCGGCCAGGTCGTGCGCTCATCACGTAGACTTTATTGGATAGAAACACCGCCTCCTGAATGGAGTGGGTGATCAGCATGATGGTCTTCTGGGTCTCTTCCCAGATTTCCTCCATCAACAGGTTCATCTCATCGCGTGTGAACGCGTCCAGCGCGCCAAACGGCTCATCCATCAGAAGCACGTCAGGATCAGAAGCTAAAGCGCGCACGATCGAGGCGCGCTGCTGCATGCCGCCAGAAAGTTCCTTGGGCATTTTGCTGCCGAAGCCGCCAAGGCCAACACGGTTCAACAGCGCCTCGATCTTTGTCCGGTCAGGTGCTTGGCCACGGATTTCAAAGGGAAATTCAATGTTCTGCTGGATGGTCCGCCAAGGCAGCAAGTTGGCCGATTGAAACATCATCCCGATGCTGGGATGCGGTTTCTCAATGGGTTCATCCGCCAATGCGATTGAGCCCGAACTAAGCTGATGCAAGCCCGCGATAGACCAAAGCAACGTCGTCTTCCCGCAGCCAGACGGCCCAACCACCGAGATGAACTCGCCTTGTTTAACGGTTAGATCAACGTCCTGCAAAGCATGCACATCGCCCGAACTGGTCTCGTAGACTTTGGTGGCGCCACGTACGAGCAGCGGTTTTTCTTGTCTTTCCATTCTCTCCCCACTTCCCGGCTTGGCCGATGATTGGACAAAGGGTTCCAGTGGCCGCGAAACGATGTTTTGCGGTCCAGTGAGTGTTTCGGTTGGGAAGTCTTGATTAAGTAGCCAGCAGCTCTCCCAAAGCCGCATCGACTTGAGCCATGTAGTTCGGCTCAACACCGTTCAGTGCAAAATGCCCGTCTTTACTTTCGATCACGCTTATCTTGGCACCTGCGATCATCTTGCAGTCTTCTTCGCATTCGTTTGGTGGAAAGAAGAGGTCATGATCAATCGGCATCACGCAAGTCTTGGCTGTGATCCGACCTAGCGCCTTGGCCAGATCGCCACCTTCGTGCCGCCCGACGTCTGCGTGCCGCCATTTGTGCATTTCACACAGCAGAGCATTCGGATCCATTGGCTCGAAATAGGCCTTCATGAAACCGTTGAGGAAATCATCAAGCGATGACATGCCCAAAACGGTTTTCCAGCGCTCTTCCTGGTAGAACTCTCGCGACCACCCAAGCGTCGACACGATCATGGCCATCCGGTCCATCCCATCTCGCACATCCAAACCGGACGGGTACCAGCCATTGTTCCACGCGGGATCTGATTTGAGGGCCTCTTCCAGAGCCTGGACGAACACCTTTTGGTGCAACGACACACGCGCTGTTGCGGCAATTGGTGCCGCCCGCTCAACCATCTCGGGATGGACAACAGCCCATTCATAGACCTGTTGTCCGCCCATGGATCCGCCAACAACCATCGCAAGCTTCTCAATTCCAAAATGTTCCGTGAGCAGCTTGTGTTGAGCGGCCACATCGTCACCGATGCTCAGATTTGGAAACTTGCCCATAGTCTGAGGGGCGGGCGTGTTGTGCGGGGAGGACGAGGTGCCAGCCCCCAATTGATCGGCAACAATGATCAAGTACTTCGATGGATCAAGCGCGTGCTCTTCCCCGATGTACACGCCTTCCATCACCAGGCCCGTGCCGGAAAACCAAGTCGTGACCAGAATGGCATTGGACCTGTTGGCGTTCAGCGTGCCAAAGGTCCGGTAGGCGAGCTTGGCCTCACGCAAAGTCTCGCCACATTCAAGCAGTAGGTCGCCTAGTTCAAATTGCTCGTACGCGCCTTGTGTCGGTGTATCGTAGAATTCGTTCGTGATCATGGGACAGCCTTAGTTCAGGGACGCAGAGATAGCGTCGATCCCAGCTTGTGCGCATTGCTCATCTTCGTCGCTGCTTGCGCCGCTGACGCCAATGCCGCCAAGCAAGGCACCATCCATCGTCGTGATCGGCAGACCACCTGCGAAGGCGACGATTCCAGGGACAAATGCCGCGCCTGGAAGACCCGCATCCACGCCGTCCCGGTTCTCACCGAAGGATAAATCACCCATCACACGCGTCGGCGCGCCATAGAGCGCTGATGTGATCGCCTTGTTCTCGGCAATGCCAGCGCAGGCCTTGCAAGCGCCGTCCTGTCGGGACGCAGCCAAAAGGTGCCCACCATCGTCCACCACAAAGGCGTTTAAGTTCGAGTATCCGTTGGCCACTTGGTCCGCGAAACATGCCGCGACCATCTGTTGAGCCAGAGCGTTTGACAGCACCGGCTTGGTGGCCAGGTCCTCGGCACCTGCGGTCATCGGCGCTGCCGCAGCAATAAGCGCAGCACAAAGTGTTCTGTGGATCATTTTGATCTCCTCCCAATATGTCCCGCTCCCTCCTCAAGGCGCGGCAAGCCACGTGGTTTTGCGCAACCCACAAGAACTGCATCCACTTTTGCTTGGTGTAGGAGGTTAGGAGATCGTGCCCTAGGCGATCTATCGCGAACATTCGCTATGTGAAAAATTCAGCTTTCACACAGCTGGCTAAATGTCAAAACCATCAAGATTTGATAACGATACTATTAGGTTAGGCGTGCTCGAGACACCCATTTTACTGCGGATACTGCGCAGTTGGTGATCGATGGTGGACAGAGACCTTCCGCGAATATTCGCGATTTCTTTGTAGCTCAGTCCTTGGGCAACAAGGCGCGCCACTTCGATCTCAGCGCTTGTCAAAGCATCCAGTGCACCAGAGCCACGCCTACCGTAATGGAATACGCTTACAGCGTCATGTTTGACCGCTGCTTGCGGATCTTGCGCCTCTGTGATGTCCTTTGCCACAGCAATGATTGGGCTTAGTACATCCGTTACAGTCTGCTCAAAACGGTCAAATAAATCTGCTTCATTGGGAACAAGATGTTCCGTCCAATCTGCGCAGATTAGGCCAAATCCGCCGCCATTTGTCCTTAGAGCTGCACCAAATTTGGATTTCGTACGCGCACCGGACATGCGCTTGCGCAGCCTTGGCGTAACACGCCGGTCCTGTTTGATATCGGCGAAGACGACGGGTTTGTTCCCGGCCCACATCGCGCGCATGATCGGATCTCGGTTATCCACCGCAAAGCCACCGAACGAGGGCACATCATAGTCCCCATTCTTGGCTTCCGCGAAGCCCGGGAAATACTCCTCATCATCCGGTCGCCCAAACCCTGTATCAACACGTTGGCAGTCCAGGGTGTCTCGAAGCCACCGCGTCGCAATGCTCCAGCAGGTCGTTACATCGTCGAGATGAAGGAGCATATGCGCTGCCAAGTCTCTTGCAGGTTTGTTACGGATGTTGGGGGAATCCAGAAGCCGCGCCCGCAGATGGCGTTGTGCTCCATACACATCGCCTAGAACTACATCACCAGGTGCTTGGCGTGTATTTTGGGCTTCTGAGTGCAAGTACGAGACCCCTTTCGGTGTTCGCCTGAGCTGTGGATACCAGTTTGATGCAGCGCGTGTATTCAATTTCTTGTGGCAACCTTAATATCGACATCTGCGCAACGCGTCCATCTAAGCTGGATGGGAGCTAGCCGTCCGATATGTCACCAACGCTGAATTTCGATACCTTGCACCAGACTAAGTGCGTCTAGGAATTCGGCGGTTTGAGATCCGAACCAATAGTGTAGTCGCAAAGACTGAAGCGGCTCAGGAGATTTGAGATGGTAGTGCTATCTGATGATATGGGCTTGGCGTCGGCGCGCGGCACTGCCGTTCGCTAACCCATACCCCTAAATGAATTATGTGCGGCACAGCATCAAATAACTGCAATTTTGGTGAATGACTGATTTGAGGAAATTCGCTGAAAGGCGAAACGCAAGCTTCTGCAGATGCAAACAAATTCCGCGTCAGCAATAGACCCGGCTGCACAAGTCCGCTTTGTCCCGCTGCCCGTAAGTTCAACCCGTAGACTTCGCTGCGCGATGAACCAATGGCTGCTATCCCTGCCGCTTTGCAGCGCCGAACAGAACGCAGCCGCAGCGATTTTCTTGCTGCATGCGCGTGCAGCGCAAAATCCAAATTCACAGTATGGGCTCCGAGCGGGCATTCGCTGCGATCGAAGTCAATAACCGCTTGGTGCGGT